>JAEEGF010326747.1_pt1 | contig 34396 bp, 31 predicted proteins | sample 9134171 | NCBI WGS metagenome assembly JAEEGF01 (sample SAMN16246542, study PRJNA631951) | gut metagenome | biome: gut microbiome; feature: rumen; material: AP-attached | host: Bos | place: Iran: Karaj | collected 2018-10
CTTCAAGGAAAAATTGTACCATGTAAAGGTTATGAGAAATTGATTCAAGCATTCAAAATGTTGATCAGAGAAATAGGTTTCGTTGGAATGTTCGACATTGATTTCTATCGAAGCGATGGGCAGTATTATTTTGGAGAATTGAATCTTCGAATTGGAGGTTCAGGATTCGCTGTAATAAGCCAGGGTGTCAACCTCCCTGAGATGTACATCAGGTCCTTATTGGGCAATTCCACAGAAGACATGAGAAGAGATATTACTAGTCCTGCCACCTATTTGAATGAAAGAATCTGTACAGAAAATTGGTTTGAAGGGCATTTGACTAATCATGAATTCTTCTCCATACTTAAATCGTCGGATGTCGGTGCCATTAAATGCAAGCATGACAGAAAACCAGAATTAATCTTCTGGCTTAAAACCATTAAAAAATATTTTATTCTTTTGAAAAGAAACCTATTTAAATAATCTGTCAGCACCAGGCTTCAGTGAACGATTTCTCTCAAAAGAACTTCTGCGAACGCTGGAAAACTATTACTAAATCGCTTATTGCAAATAGATAATGAAAGATATCAATTATACGATTATTATTCCTCACTATAACATTCCTGACCTTCTCATGCGTTGCCTGAAGAGCATTCCTGTGCGTGAGGATATTCAGGTGATTGTGGTCGATGATTGCAGTCCTGATGCCAACCGTTATCTGAAGGATTATCCCGAACTATCGCGCCCATATCTCGAATATTACAGTACACCTCAAGGTGGTAGTGCCGGGCGGGCACGAAATGTAGGATTGGATCACGCCAAGGGCAAATGGCTCATCTTTCTCGACGCAGACGACCTGTTGACTGATGATGCCGAACAGATTCTCGATGAAACCGTTGACCGTCCGGAAGACATCATCTTCTACAACACTACTTGTGTGATGAGTGATGACCTCAGTCAAAAATCAGATCGCAACTTCTACGACCATTATTTCGCAGAATACCCAGTAGATCATGACGATATTCCCCTTCGATACAGATTTCAATCCTTGTGGGGTAAAGTTATCAGGGGGGATATAGTGCGAACGAACAACATTCGTTTCGACGAAATCCGCTATGCAAACGATGTCTATTTTTCTTGTCTGACAGGTCATCACGCCCGAACCATAGCCGTCATTGACCGGCCATTCTTCATCGTCACCGAGAGACCCGGTTCGTTGGCTTCCAGCCAGTTCTCCAATAAACGCATTTCTTTGGAGGAATGTCAGATAAGATTCGATGTATCCGTAAAAATAAAGCTATTGCTCGACAAATGGGGTGTCGATGTGTTCCCATTCCAAATGTACGAATTTAGCGACAAGATGCGAGACAATTATCCTTGGCAACACGTCAAAAATATGGCTCAGTTGACATTCACCCATCCATATATTGCCTATAAACTGGCACGTAATGACCTGCGTCATTTTTTGAAGAGAGATTTATCTGATGATTCCTGCTAAAACTGCAGAAGAACAGGTGTATTTATTGAATATGTATTTTTGTTGTTCTCATATATCTAACTAAATATCATACAGTATATGAAAAAAGTCATAACCTACGGTACCTATGATCTTCTTCATCAAGGTCATATCAATTTATTAAAAAGAGCCAAGGCTTTGGGTGATTATCTGATAGTAGGCGTTACCAATGATAATTTTGACAGAGAACGTGGAAAACTGAATGTTAAGAACAATGTGCTCGAACGTGTTGATGCCGTACGCTCATTGGGTATTGCCGACAAGATCATCATAGAAGATTATGTAGGGCAAAAGATAGACGACATACAAAAGTATAACATTGATATTTTTACTGTAGGTTCTGATTGGGAAGGACATTTTGATTACTTGAAAGAGTTTTGTGAAGTAGTATATCTTCCACGTACTCAAGGTATATCCTCCACCATGTTAAGAGAAGAACGGGATGAAGTTATAAAGATAGGTATTGTCGGTTGTGGAAGAATTGCACAACGTTTTCCAAACGAAGCTGGGTTTGTAAGCCAGGTAAAAATATCTTCAGCTTATGATATCAACAAAGAGACTACTGACACCTTCTGCAAAGAATACAACATACAAAATGCCTGTTCTTCGTTTGAAGAACTTGTTGAAAATGTAGATGCTGTTTATATTGCCACTCCACACCTCTCACATTATGAGCAGACAAAATACGCCCTTCAGCACAAGAAACATGTTCTTTGTGAAACACCCCTGGTACTTAAAGAGTCTGAGGCTAAAGAGCTATTCCAACTGGCTGTAGAAAATGATGTCATCCTGATGGAAGCCAACAAAACTGCTCATTGTCCTGCCTTTAATCATTTAATCACATTGATTAAAAGCGGATTGATCGGAGAAGTTGTCGATGTCGAAGCCTCGGAATCTAAAGTATGGGGCGATCCTACCCTTCGAGAATTGGATCCTAATCAGGCAGGCGGTTCTTTCTATGAACTTGGTTCTTATCCTTTACTTCCTATTATTCGATTAATGGGTATAGATATCAAAAGGATGAATATCTACTCACGAATGAAAAATGGAGTAGATATCTATACTAAATGCATCCTTCAATATCCAAAGGCTATCTGTTCCATAAAATTAGGATTGGGTGTGAAGACAGAAGGAAATCTTGTAGTTTCTGGAACGAAGGGATATGCCTATGTTCCTGCTCCGTGGTGGAAGACAGACTATTTTGAACTTCGTTACGAAGACCAAAATCAAAACAAGAAATTCTTCTACAAATGGGATGGCGAAGGTTTACGATACGAAATCCAAGAATTTATTGCTTGCATCTATAGCCATCGCTTCAGCACAGCACGCCTTCGTCGGCGTGAAAGCATTCTGATGGCAAAGTTGATGGAGCAATTTTCCGATAAAACTAATTTCGAGGAAATTTAACAAACGAAATGAACTTGAACGAAGAAACAAGAAATGGTTATACTATTTCTTCTAAAATGAAGGAAATTTGGTCAATGGAATTGCAGATGACCAAACTTGTTTTAGATGTTTGCAAGAAATATGATCTAAGAATATGGGTAGAAGGTGGCACCTTATTAGGTACTGTCAGACATCAAGGTTTTATTCCATGGGACGATGATATCGATCTCATCATGCCCAGAAATGACTATGAAAAATTATTAACTGTCGCCAATAAAGAATTTAAAACACCATATTTTTTTCAATGTGCTTATACAGATACCGAGTATTATCGTGGTCATGCACAATTGAGATTAGATAATACAGCAGCAATTCTATCCAAAGACTCCTTCAATACTTTTCATCAGGGCATTTTTATAGATATTTTCTGTTTTGATTCTGTACCTGATATCGTTGATGACAAATGGAATAAAAAACTAAAAAGAGCAGATGAAATCCAACATATTTTAGGTTATTGTTCCTATCGTTTATCAGTCTTCTCAAATCCTAAAAATTTATTCTACAGATTACTATATCTTTACTATAAAACTACGAATAAAACGTTAGAATTATTTAAGGAATACGAGAATTTATTCAAAGGAAGCGAATATAAAGATTCCAAATACGTAGGGTATCCTACATTCCTTAGAACAAATAGCGAAAGAACTACCAGAAAAAAGGAATGGTTTAGTCAAACCATTTATTTGCCTTTTGAAGATATAGTCGTTCCTGTTCCTATTGGTTATGCAGAGATTCTAAAGAAACAATATGGAGAGAATTATATGACACCAATTAGAATTCCTCCTTTACATGGAGGAGAAATCCTATTTGATACAAAAAAGTCATATAAGGATTATTTGCCAGAGTTGAGGAAGAAGAAAATAGAAGAATTCAAAAGAAACAGAATAGAGAAAATCAAAAAATTATTGAAATTATAGTATTTCAAGGCACTATCTTTTACACTATCTTTTTACCTTATTAATTTACCAGTATGAAATTGCTGACTTTAGCAATTTCTGCATATAATATGCAGGAATACTTAGGAAAATGTCTGGATTCAGTCACTAGACCGGACATTCCTGATACTCTAGAAGTCATTATTGTTAACGATGGAAGCAAAGATAAAACTTCTGAAATTGCACATCAATACGAGAAAAGATTCAACAGCATCGTACGTGTAATAGATAAAGAGAACGGACACTATGGTTCTTGCATAAACAAAGCCTTGGAAGTGGCTACCGGTAAATATTTCCGTCCCCTTGATGCGGATGACTGGATGAATACCGATGCACTTGTCTCTCTATTATCATTACTCGAAAACAATGACAATGATCTGATTGTCACAACTCATACCAACTACTTGGATAACAATCGAGTCAATCATATAAAGATACCTGATTCCATTATCGTCAACAAGCAATATGATTTAAATACCTTGGACTTCCAAAAGGAAAAAATAGACTGTTTCCTAAAGATGCATACCATGACATACAAGACTTCAATCCTAAAGAATATGTCCTTGAAGTTGTCAACAGGAATTAGTTATACGGATTCTGAATATTGTATGTTCCCACTTGATAAAGCAAATAGCGTCATTTTTTACGATCTCGATCTTTATCAATATAATTTATCCAGAGAAGGTCAAACCATGCAACAAAGCATAATCACAAAATCGGTGAAACCTTTCTACTTGATATCCATGAAAATGATTGATTACTTCATCAAGAATTACGACAGAAACAACAGCGTTGTAAAATCAAATCAACGCTGTTTCATGCGTTTGGTTATCTATTTTTTCTTTAGGGCTGCCCTTATATTTTCTGAAGGAACCGAAGACACTAAGAAAATGTTGTCATCCTTGATGAATCAGATTACTCAAAATAAAGAACTGAAGGATGATATTCTATCATTAAGGTATAGAAAAGTACCTTTTGTCTATATTTGGTACAAATTTAAAATACGAATTCTTTATTATTTTCCTAAATTCCTACTCTATTGAAAAATAAAGGAGTTACTTCACAATGAATCAATTGATATCCATCATTATCCCCGTTTTCAATGCTGAAAAATATCTGAGGCAATGTCTTGATAGCATTTTGGCACAAACTTACACTAATTATGAAGTAGTTATTATCAATGATGGCAGTACAGATAAGTCTGGAGACATTATTGATGACTATGGTAAATATGATGACAAAATACATCCATATCATAGAAATAATGGTGGCGTAAGTTCTGCACGTAATTTTGGAATTAGTGTTGCTTCTGGAGAATATATTTGCTTTATAGATGCAGATGACATAATTTCCAACAACTATCTTGACATCCTTTACACAGCTATTCAGAAAGGGGCTGATTCTTCTATTGCTGGTTTTAAACACATAGATGTACCACAAGATAAAGAAATAATCGTTGTACCGCAGAAAGAGGAAATCAAAAACCTGAACGATAGTATTCTTGACTTTCTGGATTTTGAGAAACCCGATTGGCAAAGATATCTATGGAACAGGTTATTCAAGATGTCTGTGATAAAGAAAAACAACATCAGATTTCGAGAAGACATTTACTACAAGGAAGACGGGGTGTTTCTCATTGATTATCTATGTAAATCGAATGGTCTTGTAAGTTATTCTAACCAAATTATATATTATTACAGGCAAAATCAGAATAGTGCACTTGGCAGCTTGCACAAAAAATTCAACAAGAAAATTCTGACCAACATCAATGCACACTTATTGATTTTGGAACAATTGAAAAAGGCCAAATTACCAGAGGCCACTATCAATATGTCCCGTTCTCATGCATTTATGAGTTTTGCCTGGATAAAAGATATAATGAAAGATAACAATATTCATAATCTGTATTATTCATTTATTATCGAAATAAGTTCATTTAAGGTTCTTGGACCAAAAAGATACTTCAATTGGAAAACTGCTTTATTAGGAAAGTTTTTCAAATAATCATTATTTTTCATAAACATAAATTACAAGGATGAAGCATTTTGATTATCTCATTGTAGGCTCTGGATTATTTGGAGCCACCTTTGCACACCGCGCTTCCAAAGTTGGGAAGAAATGTCTGGTCATAGACAAACGATCCCATTTGGGTGGCAATGTGTATTGTGAGAACGTGGAAGGCATCAATGTTCATAAGTATGGAGCACATATCTTCCATACATCGAACAAGCAAGTATGGGATTTTGTCAATTCTATTGTGGAATTCAATCGTTACACCAATAGCCCTGTAGCCAATTATAAAGGAAAACTTTATAATCTGCCTTTCAATATGAATACCTTCTATCAGATGTGGGGTGTCACTACACCTGCCGAAGCTGTAGCAAAATTGGAGGAACAAAAAGCGGAAGCTATTGCTGCTTTGAAGGGCAGGGAACCTCAGAATCTCGAAGAACAAGCCCTCACTTTGGTTGGCAAGGATATATTCGAGAAACTGATCAAGGAATATACCGAGAAGCAATGGGGACGCGATTGCAAGGAACTGCCCGCCTTCATCATCAAGCGACTTCCTGTTCGACTTGTTTTCGACAACAATTATTTCAACGACAAATACCAGGGTATTCCTGTTGGTGGCTATAATAAGTTGATTGAAGGACTTCTGGAAGGTATAGAATGCCGTACCAGCTGTGATTTTTTCAAGGAATATAAGGATTCCTGGAGAAATATAGCCGATTGCCTGGTTTATACTGGACCCATTGACGAATTTTTCGACTATCGTTTAGGAAAACTCGATTGGAGAACGGTTTCGTTCAAAACACGTATTGAAGATACTCCAAACTACCAGGGCAATGCTGTAGTAAACTACACATCACACGACAAACCCTATACTCGTATCATCGAGCACAAGCATTTCGAAATGTTTGGGCAGTCGGTATACGATTGTTCCAAAACTGTGATAAGCGAGGAATATTCCACAGAATTCAAGGAAGGTATGGAACCTTATTATCCAGTGAACAACGAACGCAACAATACCTTGGCTGAAGAATATCGTAAACTTGCTGCTCAAGAGAAAGATGTACTGTTTGGTGGAAGACTTGGACAATATAAGTATTTCGATATGGCCCCAATTATAGAACAAGTTTTAAATATTAAATTTTAATATCTCTGAATATGAAGTTGTTATCTTTGGCTATTGCAGCCTACAATATGGAGGCATTCCTTGATCAATGCCTTAAATCATTAACCAGATTTGATATTCCTGATTCTCTCGAAGTTATAGTGGTCAATGATGGTAGTAAAGACCGAACATCCGAGATAGCGCACGCATACCAAAAAATGCGTCCTGATATCATTCAGGTTATCGACAAAGAAAATGGTCATTACGGATCTTGTATCAATAAGGGATTAGAGGTAGCTACCGGAAAATATTTCCGACCTCTTGATGCTGATGATTGGGTTGATACCGACAATTTAATCCAATTGCTAGACAAACTATCCCATTGCAATGCCGATCTTGTTATTACCGAAATATGTGTCTATAGGAAATCGGGAAAAGATTATATCAATATTCCAAAGAACATCGAAACCGATAAGGAATATGATGCCAAATCCTTTGATGTTGAAAGAACAGATTGTTCATCTATTTTCGCCATGCATGGCATGACCTATAAAACTCAACTTCTCAAGGATATTGGATTAAAACTACATACCGGTATTCATTATACCGACACAGAATATATCTTGCTTCCTTTGGATCGTATTGACAATTTGATTTTCTACAAATTGAATCTATATCAATACAATGCGATGCGTGAAGGTCAATCCATGCAGAAATCTGTTCAGCATCAATCCATCAATTCATTCTATATATTATCAAACGACCTGATAAAATATTATAAGGAAAGGGCCAGCGTGAACAATGCCGTTATCCGTTCTAATCAGCGTTGTATTTTACGAAGAGTTTTCTATTACTTCTTCGTATCTGCACTCATTTTCTGTGACTCATCCTATCCACAACTTCAGGATCAATTGAAGAACATCAAATTATTGATTGATGATAACGAAGAGCTGAAGCATGATGCATACAATTTCACGTACAAAAGTATTCCTTTCGTAAAAATTTGGTATAAATATCACTTCAGAATATTTAACCTTGTACCGAAATGCTTGAAATAATACTCATTCTGGAATCAACTATTAATTCATAACTATGTTTATCCTATTGGTTCCTTTCCTGATTATCCTATTATTCATTCTAAGCATTCTATTTTTTATAAGGCGCTCGCTGATAGCTGGCGCCTTTTTCTTGTTTGCATCTCTTCTCCTCAATTATAGCACACAGACCATTCCTTTCCATCCATCTTTTCTTTTCAATTCATTTGAGAAGAAAGATAATCAAATAAGAATACTGTCCTACAATATAAAATACAACAGCGATTATCTGCGACATAATAATGATAGTCTGTCTGCATTGATTTCATTCTTTCAGCAACAAGATGCAGATATTATAGTTCTTCCTGAATCAAGATTGAACAGCACTAATAAGGAATTGCGCAAAAAACTGGATAGAATCTATTCCTATAACCTTTCTATAGGATATGATGGAAACGACTATTATACCGAAACGTACGTTTTCAGTCGTTATCCTGTCTGTAATGTCAAACAGTATGGAAAACATTACATTTACGAAATGAATATAAACCTTGCTGACAACAATATAATAAAACTGGTAGCTTGCCATTTGGCGAGCAATCAGTCAAACAGTAGTTTACGTAAAGGAAAAGGTTTCATACAAAACATCCTAAATGGTTACGAGACAAGAGAACAAGAAGTCACGATGATTTGCGATTCACTACTCCATCATCGGGGTCCTATTATTATTGCTGGCGACTTGAATGATATCAGTGGTTCTAAAACCTTGTACACTTTACAGAACAGACTCAAATTGAGTGATGCCTGGTGGAAAACAGGTTTGGGATATGGAGCCACATCTGTCTCAAAACATCTATTCTTTCGACTGGATCATATTCTATATTCCAATCATTTCAAATCCACAGCAGTTTCTGTTCCAAACATCAACTTCTCCGATCATTATCCAATTATCACAGATTTGGAAATACTAAAACAATAGATAACAATTTAGAAATACATAATAAAGGCTCGCAGCAAATCAACGCTACGAGCCTTTATTTTTTTCATATCTTGCAGTCACCCCACTTGACATACATAGCTCCCCAGGTAAAACCCGAACCAAAAGCAGCAAGGAGAAGTCTGTCTCCTTTCTTGATTTTGCCTTCAAGGGCAGCTTCGTGCAAAGCGATGGGAATGGATGCGCTTGATGTATTGCCAACATGATCGATATTACAGATAATCTTATCTTCAGGAGCCTGACAATGCTGACGAACCGCATCAATAATGCGTTTATTGGCCTGATGTGTGCATATCCAGTCGATGTCTTCAAGTGAAAGATTACCTTCCTCCATCACTTCGCTGACAGCGCTTGTCATGAACGTAACGGCATTCTTGAAAACATACTTGCCATCCTGATGAATGAAATGCATACCTGCATCTACAGCCTCGTGACTTGGAATATTAGCTGAACCACCACAGAGACGAATCAGATGATCATTACCTGCACCATCGGAATGAATCTTTGATACCAATATTCCATATCCTTCTTCGTTAGGCTCGATAAGAGCTGCAGAACCACCATCTCCAAACAAGGCGCATGTGGTACGATCCTTGTAATTAACAAACGAAGTACATTTTTCAGCTGAACAGATCATCACTTTCTTGTAGATTCCAGACTTAATGAAAGCCTGTGCCTGCTGCAGACAATAGAGAAAACCTGTGCAAGCCGAAAGGATGTCATAGCACATTGCATTGCGTATGTTCAAGGCATCGGCGATGATACATGCTGTACTTGGCCAAGTGTAGTCGGGTGAGGAAGTGGCACAAATAAGGCACTCTACTTCTTCTGGAGCAGTTCCAGTCTTTTCAAGGACATCACGTACTGCAGGAATGGCCAGCTGGCTTGAACCAGCATGTTCATCCTTCAGGACACGACGCGTCTTGATACCCGTACGCGTAGTGATCCATTCATCATTGGTATCGACCATCGTAGCAATCTCATCATTAGTCAGCACATAGTCTGGTAGATAATGACTGAGACCTGTAATAGCTGCGGTAATCATAACGCAAAAGATATTTGTTGTAAAATAATAATCAATAAAGAAATAGAAAAGAGGTTAGAGGGAGGTATTGAACTCTTTCCTCTAACCTCTGTCTTTTTGCTCCTAATTTTAGAGAGCAGCTTCCTTCTCGATAGCCAGCTTGCCACGGTAATAACCGCATTCAGGGCAAACGGTGTGAGAAACATGCCAGCCACCACAGTTGGGGCATACTACTACGGCAGGAACAACTGCCTTGTCATGCGTACGGCGCTTGGCTGTACGGGTGTTCGATTGTCTTCTTTTAGGATGTGCCATTTTTATTATTATTAAATTAATCCTTTTTCAATTTTTTGAGGGCATCCCATCTTGGATCAGTAGGCATGTCTTCCGAATCATACTCGTTAGCTTTGCCATCTGATAAGATGAATGACTCAGCATCATCTTCGAACGAATCTGAATCTACCAGATGTTCTCCCAGTTTAGATGCCATACCAGAATTGCACTGTCCAAATGGATGCACATGCTTGATAGGAATAGCAAGTTCTATGAACTCGTACAGGAACCAGGCAACATTAATGATACCCTGTTCTTCTGGAACAATTACAACATCATCACCATCATCCTTATATTCCTTGCCCAAACGGACAATCAGATGACCAGTAGTTTTGATGGGTTGATCCATCTCTTCAAGACAACGATCACAAAGGACCACCACTTTACCTTCAAGTTCAAACTTAAGATCTGACTGCTTGTTAGTTTTTACGATGCTAACCTTTGCCTTTACGTTACCCTTTTGAATAGCCTCCTCATCAATGGCCTCGAAAAATTCGTTGCCGAGGTGATATTCAATTTCGCTCGTTCCGACTTCCATCGTCCTGAGCTGTATGCTGTATTTGTCGAATTTACCCATCTTTCTGTTTCGTCGATGCGTTAATCGGGCGCAAAGATACTCATAATTTTATTATGTTGTACCTTTAAAACCTAAATAATTAGTATTTTTTTATAAAAAAAGCCTATTTTGTACGTTGTAGATGCTTTTTTACTGCTATTTTTTGAAAGAAAGAGTGTTGATAACTTTCAATATTTCGTCTGAATTACAGTTCAATTCTGAAAGTAGTTCCTACTCCAACTATCGAACTTTTTACATAGATTTTTCCATGATGATATTGCTCGATAATACGCTTGACAAGAGCCAGGCCGAGTCCCCACCCGCGCTTCTTTGTGGTATATCCCGGTTCGAAAATCTTATTTTGCTTGTTCTTTGGAATTCCTTTTCCATCGTCCTCTACCTCGATGATGGCATCGGCATTCAGACGTATTCTAACCTGAGTAGGTTGGGCATCTACAGCATTTCTGCAAAGATTTTCGATTACCCATGAAAGCAATGGTCCTGAAGCCATACGCATCACGGGTGTTTCGGGCAACTGTGCATCTATGAAGATTTTATTCGACACACGTTTCTGCATATAATCAGCCACACCTTGAATCACTTCACACAGATTGGTTTCCTCAAGTTTCGGCTCCGAACCAATTTTCGAAAATCTGTCAGCTACAATTCGTAGACGCTGTATGTCCTTGTCCATTTCCTTCACAGCATCCTTGATCTCGTCCGAATCAATTTCGGATTGGTCTTCAGAAATCTGCCCCATGTATTCGGTCCATCCCATAAGTGACTGTATAGGAGTTCCCAGTTGATGTGCAGTTTCTTTCGACAGACCTACCCACACTCTGTTCTGCTCGCTTATTCTCTTTCCATGCAACATGTAATAGAGTAGGAAAAGGAATACAATAATCACCATGAGCTGAATATAGGGATAATAGTGGAGTTGCTGAAGCAGAATAGATTCATCGTAATAGAGTCTTTGAGTCAGACCTTCCACTATCTCTATATCGAAATAATGTCCTTGCAAAGTCAGTTCTTCAATCTTGCGACCGATAAAAGCTGTGGTATCCGAAGGAATATTCAAATTGCTACTACCAAGAAGTGTACCTTCATCATCGGTATAGAAAACCGGTATGGTGGTATTGCTGGCCATCACCTTCAGCTCGAGCGTCATGTCAGCATTCTCGTCAGCAAGAAGCAACTGCCGATAGGCATCCGCCCAAATCTCCATCTTTGTACGTTCCTCCTGACCCAACGATTGCACCAACTGATTTGAGAAATAGAGAAAAACAGCTATCAGCAGCACTGATAGAATCAGAAAAAGCCATTGAAGTTTATTTTTCAGACTATTGCTCACTTTTCTTTGTGTTTTTTTGTCGGGGCAAAGTTAGTATTTCTTTTATTAATTTGCAAATTATTCAACAAAAATAGAATCTAAAAATTCTAAAAATTCAATAAAAACACACGTGTAAATAACATTTGTGAAAAAAAATAAGCTATTTGCATTATTTTTCAACAAAAAATTTTGCATTTTTGAAATATTATAAATAACTTTGCAGCGGTGAAATAAGCAAATTTCAAAACTAAAAAAAATACAATTATGAAGAAACTTTTCGCAGTATTAGCTATTTTCGCTGGCATGTTCAGCGCAAATGCTCAGGAAGAGTATGCAGTTAAGACCAGCAAGGTATTCTGGGATAATTGGTATGCAAGCATTAATGCTGGTGCCATCACTCCTTTCAAGGGTAACCTGATTGGTGATATGCGTCCAACAGTAGGCGTTGAAGTAGGTCGTTTCCTTACTCCAGTCTTTGGCCTCGGCGCTGAATATCGTGTTGCCATCAACACTACTCCTTCCTGCAACATTTTCGATCAGTCCAATCTTACTGGTCTTATGAAGTTCAACCTAACCAACCTCTTCTTGGGTTATACAGGTGAACCTCGCTTCTTCGAGATGGGTCTTGATTACGGTATTGGTTGGGGTCACAACTTTGTTCATGGCTGGCCCTATCAGTTTACTGTTATTTCTCCCGATGCCTTGAGCTATCAGGCTCCTGACAAGAAGAATCGTGGAACCAACGTTGACGACAAGACTGAAGATGGTTGGGATATGAACTATCTCACCTCAAAGGTTGGTCTTGAATTCAACTTCAACCTTGGTAGCGAGAAGGCTTGGCAGATCAATGTGAAGCCCGCTCTTGTTTGGAAGATGCACGAGAACTTCTTTGCTGAGAGCAGCAACCACGGCTATCGTCTCAATGGCAACCAGGCTGCCATCGAACTCGTTGCAGGTCTTACCTACAAGTTCGGTAATTCCAATGGTTCTCACAACTTCGTACGTTCACGTCTCTACGATCAGAACGAGGTTGATTTCCTCAATGGCCAGATCAACGACCTCAAGGGTCAGCTCACCGATAAGGAAGCTCAGCTTGCTGCTGCCAACAACCGCATCGCTCAGGATGCAAGCCGCATCAAGGAACTCGAGGATAAGATTGCCAACTTCAAGTGCGATCCCGAACTCGAGACCATCGTTAACTTCGCTTGCGCAAGTTCCCGCATCACCAACTCGCAGACAGCTAACGTTGAGCGCGTAGCCAACTTCCTCAATGCAAATCCAAATGCTAAGGTTAGCATCAAGGGTTATGCTTCTCCAGAAGGTGGTACCAGCTACAACCAGAAGCTCTCTGAGCGTCGTGCTAACGCTGTTAAGGATATGCTCATCAAGAAGTATGGTATCGCTGAGAGCCGTATCACCGCTGAGGGTTGTGGCGAAACTGAGATGTTCTCAAAGCGCGAAGCTAACCGCTGCGCCATCAACATCGCCAAGTAAGTTGTTTATCTTATCATTCAATAGAAAAGCCGCACTTTCGGGTGCGGCTTTTTTTATGACTCTTTCCTTATTACAAAAAGCTTATCGCTGAGTCGAATTTTTTCTTTCACAGGAATGGTGAAGCGGTCTCCCTTATGCACAGTTTCCACCACCTTGTAATCAACCTGAATCTCATCCAATGTATTTTCTATTACACCGGTTGTAGGACCAATAATAAGTATCTTATCACCCTTATAAAGTTCTTCGGCTTCGCAAAGGAAATCGCCAATACCGATGCGACTGTACCATCCCATTGTCTTGGCAGCATAAATCTTCTTTTCGGTCGCCTTCGAGCCGTAGGTGTCACTCCATTCGCCTAATCGCTGACCCAAATAATAACCATTCCAGAAGCCACGATTGAATACCGTCGAAAGACGTTTGTCCCATTCAGCTATCTTTTCAGCTCCATAACTACCATCGGCTATAGCTTCAAAAGCCTCGCGATAGCAACTAACTACTGTCTTCACGTATTCAGGTCCACGCGCGCGTCCTTCTATTTTATATACCTCCACACCTGCATCCTTCATCTTGTTCAAGAAATGAATGGTCTTCAGGTCTTTTGGCGACATGATGTACTTGTTGTCAATCTTGAGCTGGATGTCATGATCCTGATCATCCAATCGATATTGCGTTTCAGGTTCAAGGACAAAGGCATCGTAGGCATGACGACAAACCTGGGCACAAGCACCACGATTGGCACTTCGGTTGTATTCGTGCAGACTCATGTAGCATTTGCCCGAAACAGCCATACAAAGAGCACCATGGGCAAACATCTCTATTCGAATCAGATTTCCCGCAGGACCGGTGATATTTTCATTCACAATGGTATCATGAATTTTTTTCACCTGGTCAAGGTTCAGTTCACGAGCCAGAACTACAACATCGGCAAATTGGGCATAGAATCGCAAGGCTTCCACATTCGAGATATTGAGCTGTGTACTCAGATGCACCTCGATACGAGGCACACCTCCACGATCCAAACCGCGTGCATACGACATGGCTGCTACATCAGATGCTATAATAGCCGAAATGCCCGCTTCGCTCGCAGCGTCGATGATGTTGCGCATCTTTGCCAGGTCCTCATCATAGATGATCGTATTTACCGTGAGATACGACTTCATCTGATGTTCCCGGCAAATATCTGCAATCTGCTTGAGATCCTCTATCGTAAAGTTATTGGCCGATGCCGAACGCATATTGAGGCCCTGAATGCCAAAATAAATGCTGCCAGCACCAGCCTGTATTGCGGCTGCTAACGATTCGTAGCAACCGACAGGAGCCATGATTTCAGTAGTCAATTATCAGTTTACTTTAAAATTTATTTACTAAGTTCCAGCATTCGGTCGATAGGAAGTTTTGCACGCTCGATGATGTTCTCATCCACATGGATCTCCGGCGTTTCGTTCATCAGGCAATCGTAGAGTTTCTGCAACGTATTGAGGCGCATGTAGGCACACTCGTTACAACTGCATCCTACGCTTCCCTCCGAAACCTCAGGAGGAACAGGAATGAAGGTCTTTTCGGGAGCCTGCTTCTGCATCTCATGCAGGATACCGCTTTCAGTAGCCACGATGAATTCCTTCTCGTCGCTCTCCACCGAATATTTCAACAATACGGCCGTGCTACCTACCTTGTCAGCCAAAAGCACTACGGGACGCTTGCATTCCGGATGAACCAGTACCTTGGCATTCGGATGCTCGGCCTTGAGCTTTAGAATGGCATCTACCGAGAACTGCTCGTGCACATGGCAGGCGCCATCCCATAGTAGCATATCACGTCCTGTCAAGGCATTGATGTAGCTGCCCAGATTGCGGTCAGGAGCAAAGATGATCTTTTCATCCTTGGGTAGCGAATTCACAATCTTCAGCGCGTTGCCCGAAGTGACCACAATGTCGGTATAATATTTCACAGCAGCTGTGGTATTGACATACGACAATACGGTATAGTCGGGGTGTTCCTTCACAAACTTTCCGAATTCTTCAGCCGGACAGGAATCAGCCAACGAACAGCCAGCAGCCAGGTCCGGGACAAGCACCTTCTTCTCGGGACAAAGTATCTTGCAGGTTTCGCCCATGAAGTGCACACCGCACATCACGATGATGTCGGCATCCGACTTGGCAGCCTGCTGAGCCAAACCAAGAGAATCGCCTACATAATCGGCCAGATCCTGGATATCTCCAATCGTATAATAATGTACCAGAATCACAGCATTCTTCTGTTTTCTCAGCGCCTTGATACCTTCAATCAATTCGTTCTTCTCCATAGTTGTCAACTTTATCTATAATTATTATAATATGTTTTAATTAAAAAAAATTTTTTTTTCAAAACTCTTTTATATGATGATGATAATAGTTTGTTGATAAGGTGGATAACTTTCAGCCTCTTGTGATGCTGCTTGGTTATCAATAGTAAGTAACACTTCTATCAACATGACTAAAAATCTAAATTACATGATTTTCAAATCCAAAATCACGACTTAGAAGGATTATCAACATATCAACAATGCTGGTTTACGGGGGCAAAGTTAATAATTTTTTTGATAGGGTGGTACTGATAACTCCACTTTTTTCGGTTAAAAACTTTTTTGTAATTTGTTAATAAATTATTTGGTAAATCCAAAAAACAGAATAAGCCAGAAGTTTTTGAAATATCCAAATTTTTTAGCAATTTTTTTTCAAAAAGTTTTAAGCCTCCCAAAGCTATATTTTATCAACACTATCCACACTTTTTCAACATATAATGAATAATTCATTGTTATTTGGTATTTTTTCATTGTTAATTGAAAAAAATGATGTATCTTTGCAGCATGAAAAAGTTGACTATGCTCGAGATGGGTCGCATCGATGCTGCGACTTTCAAGGCTTCGCATAAGATGCCTCTTGTCATTGTGCTCGACAATGTTCGTTCGCTGAATAATATTGGTTCTGTATTCCGTACTTCCGATGCCTTCCGCGTCGAGAGCATTTATCTATGTGGCATATCTTCACCTCCTCCTTCGCCTGAAATTCATAAGACGGCGCTTGGAGCCGAGGATAGTGTCGCTTGGAAGTATTTTGAGGATACTCATCAAGCTGTACATGCATTACAACAACAAGGATATAAGGTATTAGCCATCGAGCAATGCGAAGGATCGACGATGCTGAATGAGTGGAAACCCGATTTCTCTTGCTCTTATGCTGTCGTGATGGGTAATGAAGTGAAGGGAGTGCAGCAAAGTGTGGTAGATATGTGCGATGGCTGTATCGAAATACCGCAGTATGGCACCAAACATTCCCTCAACGTTTCTGTCACCACTGGTTTGGTGATATGGGATTTCTTCAAGGCTTTTATCGAGCAGCATCATTTTTAATGAAATGTTCTCTCAAATCGCTGAAATATTCTGTCAGTCGTCAGAATGTTAGATATAAGATAAAGCGGGGAGCAAGTCCACAATGAGCTTGCTCCCCGCAAAATTGCAAGATGTATTAGGAAGTTAGTTTATTTCACCAGGATAACTTTGCCTTTCTTGATTATGAGACCAGTTGCCTCAGAAGCGCGACGGCCCTGAAGGTCGAATGACTTTCCTTCAATAGCTTCGCTGTTGATGCCACGGATGTTGACTGGAATATCCTTGCCTTCGGCCTTGAAGTTCTCCATCACAACATAAACGTCGTAGGCATTTACTTCGAATACAACCTCAACTTCAACAACCTTATCAACATAGTTGCTCAAATCTACATTGAAGGTGGTAAGAGCGAGGCTATCGGGTTCAACGAACGATTCACCATCAAGCAGCGGAACGGTTTCTTCGCCTTCTTCAGAATGAATGACAGCGTATAGCTTGTCAGCTTCCTTCCAGCTATAGGCGTTGTAAGGTGGCTGTGCGAAGCGGCTCCAGGTGAATGCTGCGAAGTCGAACGAGAAGACAGCTTCTGACTGGTTGATGTGCATAGGAGCAACCTTAGCATAGTTCTTGCCCTCGATGTAGCGACCGCCGAGTTCATAGCCGCTTGCATCAGTTGGAACCAAAGTACCATAGCTGTTAGCCTCGGAAATGGTGAGGTTAGAATCCCAACCTGTAGGAACATCATAGAGGCTGTTGGCGCCCGTTGTGTATGCCCAAGGAAGTTCGATGATGGTGATAGCCTTTGCCATGACGGTGTCGGGTTCAGACGAGAAGCCATACTGCTCGCTATAGCTATAAGCGAGGAAGTAGTACTCCTTGCTGGCCTCCAGACCTTCAAGCTTGAAGCCGGTAGTAGCAGGACCGAAGTAAGCTACCTTGCCGCCACCTTCGATTTCGTCACCGGTCTTATAGGCATCGGAGATTTCGCCGTGATAAGCACGAACGCCATAGTTGCCTGGGTTGTGTGTGGTGTCACTTATTACAACAAATACCTGATCGCCAGCCTCATCGGCAGCCACGTCGAGTGTGAAGCTCTCCTTGGTGATGTCGTAGATGCTGAGAGGACCGGGCTTGCCGGGAGTGGTAGATGCGGTGCCAACGAGAGGTTCAACGGTATTGTACTGAGGACCATTGAAGCCATACTTGTTGCTGGCGAATATGGTGAAGGTATATTCGGTGGTTCCTTTCAGGTCATAGGCATTGAAGGTATTATCCTTGGTGTAATCCACTACGATACCATTACCGATTGCATCGCCCTTCTCGTAAGTCTTCTGAGCCTCAGGATTTGCATCGAGAGCGCCTTCGGAAACCACTACGAGCGAATAGTCGGCATTGATAGCTGGAGTAAATTTACCTGAGATGGTAGTAGCTGTTGCGCCGGTTACCTCAAAGTCGGTAGGTTGTGCGCCTGGTGTTACGACGTCAGTAGGATAGGTGAAGTAGAGTGCTGTATTATCTACAACAGAAGAGCTGACGGTCGAAGATGCTCCATATGTACGACTTACGGTATCGAAATCACCACCGACGCAAGTGTTGTCTTCAGGGCCTGAACCACGAACACCAGCTATCCACGAATAGGAATTGTCCAGTTGGGGTGTGCCATTGATGCCATAGACGATGTCACCATTTTCCATAAGGGCAATGGCAATGTTGACAGCATCAGTACCAGTATCGTCCAAACCATACTGCTTATAACCAACAACAAGCATACGGGCGGGAGCTTCTCCTATAATGGTGTAACCGATTTCGAGACCTGTAGTAGCCTTTATTCCACCATCATTGGCAAAGAAGACCGTGTTGTCGTAGGCTTCGTTGTAATTGGTGAAGAAATAGCTATTTGCAATAGCAGAAATCTGTTCGGTAGCACCGAGTTTCAGTACACCACCGACACTTGGAACGAAGTACTTCATGGTCTCACCGGCAAATGGGAAGTCGAAGCCGATTTCGAAAGCCTTGCCTTCGGTGCCACCCCATTTGGATGTAGCAAGGGTTCCATCGGCAAAGATGTATTCGAATGGAGTTTCGATGGTAGCATCGGGTGCCAGTACCTGAGTGTAATTCTCCATTTTGAGCAATTCGGCAACCATATCAGCTGGTGCCACAAAGCGAGTGAATCCATAACCGGCGGCCAGTTGTGCCTCGGCTACTGTTGCTGTTCCTAAAAGAGCAGCGAGAAGAATGGAAACTTTTTTCATAGTAGTAAATATTTATTAGGGGTTATGAATGTTTTTAATATTATTTTTGGTTTTCCGGAAATTCGGAATTTCGGAATTCCGTTATTTCGTTATACCGATATTCCGATATTCCGAAATTCCGGTATCACTATATTCCGATATCCCGGAATACCGAAAAAAACCGAAACCTAATTAACGAAGAACCTTCCGCATCTGACCATTTTCGCGCACGATGAAGATACCCTTGAGGTTCTTGTCGCTGCTGACAGGGCGACCCTGCATGTCGAAGAACTTGACAGGGGCGTCGAGGTCCTTTCGAATCTGGTTCACACTTTCGATGCCGGGCACGGAGCCATCGAAACCGATGCGCTGCAGGCAGAGGGCATCGCGCTTGTCGGTATCGGGATCACTTCCACCATCTTCCCAATAGGCATACCAGCAATCGTGACTTGGATCTACAAGGCTTTTGAGTCCTGCACGATAGCGACCGCCATCGACGATAGGAATCACGGCATCGTATTCCGAGCGAGGTTGTCCATCGGAGAGATTGCGAATCGACATCTCGCAAGGTACATTATAATAGGAGTGGAAAATCTGATAGAATACACCGAATGTACCCTCGCTACCCGGCTTGATGGAGATATAGGAAACCGACTTTGGCTCGTCCTCGATGGGCATGATATCGATGCCCTCGTCGCCAAAGAGCAGCTCACCGTCCATCGAAACGTGCTGGATGGCAATGTTGCCCCACGATTGGCCGCCACTTGTCTGGCGATAGACAGCCAGGAATCCCGTACCTTGTCCATCGGGATATACATCGGGATTATACTGGTTCCAATCGGTATAACTCAATCGGATGTCGGCACGACCTTCGGCATTGGTCATGCCCAGGGTACCATCATTCTTGACGTAAGCCATATAAACGTGAGGAATGTTGCTGACCGTACGGTCGTCGTGCCATGCGCAGATCACGCCGCCATCGCCCGAAGGCTTCACATCGAGGAAGGTCCAGAGGGGCACGCTGCCGAAACCGCCGTCATAAATGGTTACACGCTTTGACCAGGCCTCTGTGCCATCGGCATTGTACTTCATGGCCGAAAGATATTCGCTCGACGAACGTCCCCAAACGAGGATGAACTGATTGTTGCCGGCATCGACAACGTATGGATAGTCATTATAAGGACCTGCCAATTTGGTCTCCATGGGGTCCCACTGGGATTCGCCATCCTTCGTAATCTTCTGCAACGAAACGGCCGTGCTGGTGTTCATCCACATCCATGCGAAGATGTTCGAACCGTCTTCAAGTTCGCAGATGCTCATGGCAGCATTGGCATTGCACTTCATGGCGTTATCGACGGGGATACCATCCTCATCCCATACGTGGGTTCCATCGGGACGCAGGCGATAGGCGGTGTAGTTCATCACACCTTCCTCATAGTTGCTGTTGCGGCGGTCGTGTACTACAATGGTTATCGTAGAGTCGCGGTTGGCGTACATATACTGGTTGCAAACGGTCCACGACTGGTTGTCGTAGGCAGAAAGCAGAATGCCATCGTCACCGAACTTGCGCTCGCCTTCGGGTGTGAAGGCCTGTACACGCATGTTGTAAGAGGTGGTGTACATGTCTTCTACGGCTGAACTTGCTGGGTCGTCGCCGAAGAACCAGATGGTGCCATCGACTCCGACACATACTTCGTTCGAATAGAATCCCTTGTCTTCGGGGAAAATGGTGGTAGCGACATCGCGGTCGGTACTCCACTGGGCAAATGCCGAAGCTGAGCAGCATGCTGCAGCAGCGAGCAGGATGTAGAATTTTTTCATTCGTTAGGGGTTAATTTAATTATTTAAGAATTTTCGAAATTACGGAATTTCGGTATAACGGTATACCGGAATCACGACATACCGAATAACGTCATACCGGAAATACCGGAATCACGTAATAAAGAAAGTTATTTCAAAACAGCTCCATCGAGGCCAACCGTGCGTTCTGTCTGCCGATTGTGGATGACGAGTCGCCCGTCACGCCATTCGAAGCGAACGTTGGAGTCGGCATTTTCGTCGTGGAGTTCTTCGATGGCCTCAGGCTCCTTGGCAGCCGTACGGAAGAAGATGCGGTAGCCGTGGGAGTTGAATTCGAGTTGCTGTGCCAGAAGCGAACCCGTTTCGGAATACCATTTCACGTTGCCGCGCGGCGTCATGATGCCATTGCCCCAGCTGTCGGTAATTTCGTAGCAATAGATGTTGTCCGGCTGGAGATACAAGGTATCGACGTAGGTGACTTGCTTGGTGCTGTCGGGGAAGGGTACTGTCTCGTAGAGCACCATTCCCGTGGTGTCGCGCAGCAGGAAGCGGTTGTCCGAAGCAAAATAGTCTTCCTTGATCTTGACGGTCACGTTACCCTCCACGTTGATGAGCGAATTGAAGGAGCCGCTGACAGTTTGCTTGTCGCACGGCTTGCCGTTGACCGAAGTGACAGCTATTTCATATTCATTGCGTCCTTCTTCCTGTGTCTGAATCCAATCGACAGGCAGCATCACGTATCCGCGCGTCTGTCCGGGGATGCTGCCGTTCCAGGTGGCTTGTTTGGTTTGTTCGTTGAGGGTTACATCGAACGTTGCTGCGGTAATCTCCTCGTTGCCGAGGTTCAGCAGATAAACTTCGCAGAAGTTGAATCCCCAGTTGCGTGTAGGCATTACCTTATAGGGTTGGAGTTCGAAGGCAAGCGGAAGGGCAAAGTCATCCGACGAGGGCTTGTTGGCGAGGCAGTTCACTATCGTGCGATTGCTGTCGCTGACGATTCCCATGAGTTCGACGTTTTCGGGCACAACGGCTTCGCCATGATAATCCTCGGGCAGCACATAGTCATAATGAAGCTTGAAGTAGGTACCTGCCTCCACTTCGTCGAGGGGTTCGCCCCAGACGGGTGTCACATAGTCGCGTAGCACGCGGTTGTGGTCATAAGCCATCATGTTGTCGCCGCCGCCTGCCTGATATCCGACAAGGTGGTTCTGCGTCAGGGCAATCGACAAGGCGTAGGAACCGGTTTCGAGTGCAAATCCTTCTACATCGATGCGCAGGGTGCGGTCGGCGGCCGAATAGGTGCTTTGCATCCACAGGTTGACAGGTGCCGTGGTGTGCGCCTCGTTGCGTGCCATAGACACCCAGGAACCACGATCGACAATCACGCCCATTTCGTTGGGGTCGTGACGATTGACCATGCCCGAAGGGAAGGCATCGGGGCCATAGTAGTCGGCAATCGAATCGCCTGCCTCCGAACGGTAATCGGGGAGTGCACGGCTCGAAGGATCGGCATAATGTCCTGTGTGTATCGAAATGGCATGCACCAGCTCGGGTTGTGCCAGCATCACATTCTCGACAACGACGTCGCCATCGGGGCAGTTGCCGCACAGTACGCCGGTGAAGTCCTCGATGAGCGCATGGCGTGGCTCGGGAGCCGACGAAACGTGCCACGGGCTGGTTTCGGGCTTGCAATGGGTAGCATTCACAATCTCGTGCTTCTCGTTGGTCAGCAGCGTGATGAGTTCGAGCTGGCGATAGTCGGTGTCGGTATTCTTGTACGAAGCCGGAACCTGGTATTCGTAGTGTCGGGTGAAGTAGCTGCCCACCGAAAGGGGGCCGAGCGGATCGCCCCACACGGGAGTCAGGTAGTCGCGAAGCACGTGGTTGTGGGGATATTCGTCGCCCATCAATCCGCCAGCTTGAGGGCCGAGAATGGAGTCCTGCGTCAAGGCAACGGCCAGATAGAGCGGTTTTCGCGAATCTTTGTCGGCATACTGCACATAGCCCTCCACATCGATGGTGAGCAATCCTGTAGCCACATCGTAGCGCGAAGCCGACCAGAGGTTGACGGGTGTAGTTTCGGCAATATAGGACTCGACTTGCCCTTCCCATTGCGAACGCGACGTGAGCACGCGGCCTTCGTATTCGCGGCGATTCACCATGCCGATGGGGAAGCTCGTTGGGTCATAATAGTTGCCGATCACATCTCCTGCCGAGGTGTTGAAATCCGGCTGGTCTTCATATCTCGACTCTGCAAAGCTGCCAAAATGCACGCTGATGACCTCCACCAGGTCGGGGTGTTCTTCCAGGAGTGCTGCGGCAATCTTGTGTCCCTGTGGGCAATAGACACAATGTATGCCCGTAAATTCTTCCAAAACGGCATGTCGTTGCTGTATCTCGGTCGATACACGATAACCTGCCAGAACCATAGTTGGTAAGGAAAGAAGCAAAGTTAGAATATAGAATAGTTTGCTCATCTGATTTATGAATTATGCTAATATTGTGCAATATTTTAGCTGCATTTTAACGACGCAAATATACGTATATTTTCTTTACCAAGTAAAATAAAAATAGAAAAAAAGTTATTTTACCTCCCATTTTTTTGCAAAAATACAATTATTTGCCACGAAATATTGCTTTTTTCCGCGTGTTTGTTTATCTTTGCACCCAAGAAAGGTAATAAACCCTTCACTCCTTACAAAGTCAAACAAACAAAAAGAAGATAATAACCTATGAGAAAACTATTTCTTTCTGCCGTCTGCGCAATCCTGGCTGTTGGTATGAATGCACAAACCACCTATCTGGAATATTGCAATGCGGGCGACGAATGTTTCAGCAACGCAGATTACAAGGGCGCCATCGAAAACTACATTAAGGCCCTTGAACTCGACACCGAGAAGTCCGACTACACCACCGCCATGCAGCTCGGCAGCTGCTACGAACAAATAGAGGAGTGGCAGAAGGCGGGTGATGCCTTCAAGGATTCCTATATGCGAGGCAACTACGATGCAGGCGTCATCAACAACATGCGGCGCTGCTACGAGACGGCCGGCTGCACCGATTGCCTCAAGACCGCCTATAACGACATTGCCACAGCATACCCCGAACAGCAGTATGCCATGGCTAAGCGCCTCTACAATATCTATAATAAGGAACAGGACAACGCCAACTGCCTGAAGTGCGTCGAGACGATGCTGCAGGACCCCGAGCTCACCGACGAGAACCGGTTGAAGTATCTCAAGAACGCGGCAAGTTTCGCGCTGAAGATGGATTCGACCGACATTGCCGAAAGCTACTACGAGAAGGTGCTCGAAATCGTGCCCAACGATGCCGACATCCACAAGGCCCTGGGCATCGGTCTCTACAACCAGATTGGCAACATCGACAAGAATGCACAGGCAGCCTACAGCGCCAAACAGAAGGCCGGCACTGCCACACGTCACGACTACTCGATGATGCTGACCGCCACCAAGCGCGCCACCCTTAAGTATGGCCCCAAGGCCGTCGAGCACCTCAAGATTGCCAATCAGACGATGAAGGATCCCGAAATCACCAAGATCATCGCCAAGCTGCAGAACAATATTGCGGCTTATTCGAATAGATAAGGGTTCGGGGGGCCTCAGGCCTCGGTTTCCCTCAAAATCTTGTCCAGCTCCTTCATTCCCTCGCTGGCACCCTTTTGGATCTGCGTCACATCGCGATAGGGCGAATGGACGGGCTTCGGGTCGATGAGCCAGATGGGAGCTTTCGACGGGGCATAACCCAGCAGGCTGGCGGCGGGATAGACGTTGAGCGACGTGCCGATCACCACCACGATGTCGGCTGTCTCCATGATTTCGGCCGCGCGGCTCAGATTGGGAACATCTTCGCCGAAGAAGACAATGTGCGGACGAAGCTGTACGCCGTGGCTGTCCTTGTCACCCATCTTGATGTCGGGGTTCTCGGGGTCAAGCGGATAATAGACGCCCTTGTCGCGTCCTTCGGGACGGCATTTCATCAGTTCGCCATGCAGGTGGAGCACGTTCTTGGCTCCTGCCTGTTCGTGCAGGTTGTCAACGTTCTGGGTGATGACCTGCACGTCGAATTTATCCTGCAGCGCAGCCACGAGCTTGTGTCCTTCGTTGGGCTTGCAGTCCTTGAACTTGCGACGCAGCATGTTGTAGAAGTTGAGCAGCACCTCGGGATGTCGCAGCCAGGCTTCGTGGGTGCACACTTCCTCCACGCTGTAGTTTTCCCAAAGTCCATCACTATCGCGGAACGTCGAGATTCCGCTCTCGGCACTCATGCCGGCACCAGTCAAAAATACAATTCTTTTCATGATAATATTTTGTTAGTTAATCCTTAACTCAAATTGTTAATTGTTAATTAGTAATTGTTATTTGAATATGTATTTTATATGTTTGATGTTGCAAAAATACATAACTTTTATGAAAAATGGTAAAAAAGAAGTAAAAAAATTACCAATATATGCTGAAAAACACTATCTTTGCGCCGCGAAATCTCAAAAATACAACAATAATATTCAAAAAATTTATGAAAAAGTTCATTCTTAGTGTAATGGCAGCCGCAGCTTTTGCATGCGGTATCAGCTCTTGTAACAATGGTGCTCCCAAGGCTACTTTTGCCAATGGTGACATCGACACCCTTTCCTATGCTTTGGGCGTTCTGAACGGTACTCGTTATTCTTCTATCCAGGATACTGGCGCTGTAGTTCCCGAGAAGGTGATAAACCTCGACAACTTCCTTAACGGTTTCCTCAATGCCCTTCATCGTGACTCTACCAAGCTTTCCATGACTCCCGAGGAGGCTCAGCAGTTCCTCCAGGCCTTCGACATGAAGATGCGCAAGGAGATGGAAGAGAAGCGTCAGGCTGAAGTGAATGCAAACAAGGCCAAGGGCGCTGACTTCATGGCCGAGAATGCCAAGAAGGAAGGCGTGGTTGTTACTGAGAGCGGTCTGCAGATCGAGACCATCAAGGAGGGCACCGGCAAGCAGGCAAAGGACGGTGACAAGGTGCTCGTCAACTATAAGGGTACGCTCATCGATGGCACCCAGTTCGATGCCAACGACTCGACCGAGTTTAGCGTGAACGGCGTAGTGAAGGGCTTCAAGGAAGGCATCCTCAGCATGAAGGAGGGCGGTAAGGTGAAGCTCACCATGCCCAGCGACCTCGCTTATGGCGACCGTGGTGCTGGTCAGAACATCCCTGGCGGTTCTGCCCTCGTTTTCGACGTGGAGCTCCTCAAGGTAATCCCCGCTCCTGCAAAGAAGAAGTAATTTTCAATCAAAAATCAATAAATGGGACGCATTTTTTAACGAAATGCGTCCTATTTTTCGTTAAAATGGTAGATTTTTCATCATTTTGCTAAATTTTTTGCCACTTTTTGATTATTATTCCAAAAATCTTCTTATCTTTGCGCCACAAAACATATTACAAAATAAACATCCCTTAATTCATTCCAACTTATGGCCAATGAAAAAATTGATGCGCTCGACAAGAAGATCCTGGATATTGTCACTCGGAACGCTCGCATCCCCAGCAAGAACGTAGCCATCGAATGTGGTGTGTCGCGTGCGGCCATCCATCAGCGCATCCAACGCCTTATCGAACTGAAGGTCATTACCGGTAGCGGTTATAACATCGACCCGAAGGTCCTCGGACTCCAGACATGCACCTACATCGGCATCCGTCTGGAACGTGGTTCGATGTATCGCGAAGTTGTCAAATGCCTGGAAGCCATCCCCGAAATCGTGGAGTGCCACTTTACGACCGGTCCTTACACTATGCTCTGCAAACTCTATGCACGCGACAACGAGCACCTCATGGACCTTCTCAACAACAAGATCCAGGGTATCCCGGGAGTAGTCAGCACCGAAACGCTCATCTCGCTCGAAGAGAGCATCAAGCGCGAAATCTCAATCTGTGGCGGCGCTCCCCCCGACATGTCCACCTTCACGGCCACCGACGACGATTGGGATTGATCCCGATTTACTTTGTTTTCATCCCAAATTATCAAAACATAAGCCAGCACAGGAATTCCCGTGCTGGCTTTCTTCTTCTTCTTCATCACGAATTATCGAATTAAAGAATTATTTAGGAGAGTAGTCAAACAAAAAAAAATTCTCAAATTCTCTAATTCGTGATAAAAAAAAATCGTGATAAAAAATAATTCTAAAAATCCTGATCCCATCCTAAGATTCGCTGAGCCTTCTCGACATCCCCCGCAATCAGGGCGCGGCGGACTTCCGACGAGGAATAGTGCAGGCCCGAACCATCGTCGAACACGGGTTCCTGGACGACGTCCATGCCGCATTCCCGACCGTAGCGCACATAGTCGTCGAAACCTTCGGCACGATTGCGCCCGAAACGGTGGTCGTAGCCGATCAGCAGGCGACGGATGTGCATCTGCCTGCGCAGGATGTCGCGGATGAACTCCTCGGCAGTAAGGTTGCGGACCTCTTCGGTAAAGTCGAGCAGGAAACAGACGTCCACGCCCATCCGGTCGAACTTCTCAAGCCGTTCCTCCAGCGTGTCGATGAGCTGGAGGTCGTAGTCGGGTTGCACCACCTTGCGGGGATGATTCGCGAAGGTGACCACCGCCGAACGCATGCCATGTGCCCGGGCTTCCTGCTTGAGATGCTCCAAAAGGAACTGATGACCTTTATGAACACCATCGAAAAATCCAATGCAGGCTGTGTATTCACCCTCTATATTGTCAAATTTTCTATAAATTGTCATTTTTTGTCCGAAATATTTGCTTATATGGAAAAAAAGCTTTATCTTCGCGCCGCGAAAATGAAAAACCCGTATCTGACGGTGGCTCTTCGCAGCCGGTCCCATAGCTCAGTTGGTCAGAGCAGCGGACTCATAATCCGTGGGTCGTAGGTTCAAGCCCTACTGGGACCACTTCATTAGATACTGGTTTGAAAATTTTCCGTTTGAGGGGATAAGACGAAGTGATTCGGCTTCTCCCCGATTTTTTTTGCGTCGAAATAGCGCGGCAAAGGTACGCATTTTTTCTGTCTTCTCCAAATATCAGACTTGAAAATCGCAGAAATGGGGAAGATGTACCCCCAATGCGCCTAAAACACCGCTCTGTACCAAGCAGAGCATCATCATTGCAAGAATGCACTACTCCGTACCAAGCAGAGCATCATCATCACATGATTGTACCACTTCGCACCAAGCAGAACAATCTCACCGCAAGATTGCATTACTCCGTACCACTAGGATCAATCTTGCAGCGATCTACCTTTGTCCCGTTAGTTGATGTAGCAGTCATGTTTGGCTGCTACACCACTTTGTTCCACGGAGAGCAAAGAGCATCGCAATATCCAATATCTACAACAAAAGATCTCGCACCATACGATGATAACTCTTTGTTTCATTTGTTGCAGCGTTATAACAAATACCTCCCTCAACATATTTCAATAGCCACTGAAACGTAAAATGTAAAACGTAAAAAACGTAAAATCATATATATTTTATATTGTACATGTAAATGGATATACTACAGTAATTGTTGTTGGTCATTTATTATTAATAAATATATTTATAACCTTCTCTTCTATCCTGGTGTGCACAATGTGAGAATGTGTGATTTTACGCATTTTACGTTTTACATTTTACGTTTCGCCTCGCACATGATAAAAAAGGAGGGCTGTGGGCATATTTTTATATCTTTTCCTTGCCTTTGTCGATTTTTATTCGTATATTTGCAGCGTCTATTTCGATATAGGCGAGAAACTAATCACTTAGAGACGATGACCAGTAACAGGCTATATAGTGTCGGACATTCCAATCAGTCGCAGGAGGAGTTCTTGAAGCTGCTTAGGGCACACGGTGTGGATTGCATCGTGGACGTTCGCAGTGTGCCTGCCAGCAAATACTCCCCACAGTTCAACATGCAGAATCTGAGGCCATTTCTCTTGGCCAATGGCATCCAGTATCTGCCTTTTGGAGAAGAGTTTGGAGCGCGCAGAACCGATAGTATTGGCGCCGATGGGCAAGTGGATTTCGAGCTTGCCGTTGGGACACAGGGATTCCGTCAGGGCGTGGAACGTATCATGAAAGGGCTGCAGCGTGGATTCTCCATAGCTTTCATGTGTTCGGAAGCCAATCCGCTTGAGTGTCATCGCTTCTCGCTTGTGTCGCGCTATTTCTACGACCATGGACTTGATGTGCAGCACATTTTGAAAGACGGATCATTGGCCTCGCATGCGGTTTTGGAGGAAGTGATGATACGCGACTATCTGCATTCGCGCAAACACCATCTGCCGGAGGTTGACGAGCTTTTCGGAGAATATACCCGAGAGGACCAGCGTCGCGACGCCTATCGCCTGAAGAACAAGGAAATCGGATTTAGGCCGCAATTTGCATTTGAAGACAGTTATTGATTTATGATTACCCTCTTTACCATTGGATTTACAAAGAAGAGTGCTGAGCAATTCTTCAATCTGCTTCGCACAAATCCAGTAAAACAGGTCGTTGATATCCGTATCAGCAATGGCAGTCAGTTGGCGGGCTTCGCCAAAGGAAAAGATCTGGAATTCTTTGTCAAAGAGATCTGCCACATTCCATACAACCATATCACGGATTTCGCACCGACCAAGGAGTTGCTCGACAAGTGGCATAAGCAGGAAGTGTCTTGGGAAGAATATGAGGACATCTATGATGCACTGTTGCGTGATAGGGATATTCTACGCAAGTATGGTGTCAAGCAGTTCGACGGTGCATGTTTCCTCTGTAGTGAAGAAACGCCCGAGAACTGCCATCGGCGTCTGTTGGCCGAATACATGCAAAAGCATTCGTCCGAGGAAGTAAAGATAATACACCTGCGATAGTTCACAACCTATAATAAATAAAACCATGGAAAAATATTTTATTTGTTTGGCCAATTCGTACAAGCGAGGTGGTCGTTGTATCTCTGGCATTGAAGTTGTTATAGCACCCGGTAACGTGTTGCAAATCGTTCGCAACCAGGACGGCACTCCGCATTGGCTTCGTCCCATTGACGGAACCACGGCTTTCGGAGAAATTCCAAATAATGTAGCAGCAACCATGCCGTTGTTTTCGCTTGTCAGACTTGTTAATTCACGACCATGTCCGCAGAATGCACATGTCGAGAATGTGACTTTTGACCGAATGGAATGCTGCCAAAGAGCATTTCCCTGCGAAATTGGGTTGCTCGACCAGTTGGTCGATAACGTGCATCAAGCCCTCTTCATGAACAGAGGCAAGGCCGTCTCTATTGAGAATGTGTCGGCGGTCGGCTATTCTTTGATGCTGATACATCCACAAGACGTTAAGGCCTACTATGACGAAACGAGGGAAAAGTCGAAGAACAGGATTAAATTTACATACAAAGGGGTTGAGTATGACTTGCCCGTTACCGACCCGGCTTTTCTCGATAGATTCAGGGCCAACACAGCCCGTTATTCTACTATTCCCGATGCATATCTGACCCTTTCCTTAGGGCTGGAGTTTGAGGGATGGCATCATAAACTTGTGGCCGGGGTTATAGTTCCAGAGTGCGAAACCGCTCAACCTACACAGCAGGCTGCCCCAGATGATGCTTGGTTCAACGAATGTGAAAAAGAGTTGGAGCGGTTGCTCGACCTGAAGGAAGAGACAGAGAGACAGATCAATGAGGTGAGGATGAGGATTCTGAAAGAAATGGAAAGAACGGGGTTACAGAAGATTGCAACACAACACTTCTTTGTGTCGTACACCCCAGCTAAGACTGTCATGCAGTTCGACAGCCGATCCTTCCGATCAGAAAACGAAGAACTGTACTCGAGATATTGCAAGCCAAAGGTGAAGGATGCTTCGATAGTTGTGAGACGCAATAGGGAGAAATAGTTTTGCCCACTATTATTCATTGGGTGTTGTCTTTAATAATTGGTGCAAAAATAAGGAAAACTCATGAGATATGCAAGAGAATATGGGCTTATTTAAACTTTCTTAACGCAGTGGCTTTGTTCTTTTATGGCTAAATATTTGGATAGTTCGACAAAAGGGTGTATCTTTGCGGCATGATTCAGGCAAGAAATATCTACAAGAGCTTCGACCAGCTGCAGGTTCTGAAGGGCATCGACCTCGACATCGAGCAGGGCGAAGTGGTGAGCATCGTGGGGCGCAGCGGAGCAGGCAAGACCACGCTGCTGCAGATTCTGGGCACACTCGATAAGCCCGACTTCGGCTTCAAGCCCGAGGCTGGCGATAGGATTGTCTATAGACCCGAAATCGTCATCAACGGGACGGACGTGCTGCGGCTGAAGGACAAGGCGCTCTCGACGTTCCGCAACCGCCACATCGGCTTCGTCTTCCAGTTCCACCAGCTGCTGCCCGAGTTTTCGGCGCTCGAGAACATCATGATGCCGGCGTTGATAGCGGGCACGTCGCATTCGCAGGCCAAGGGACGCGCCCAGGAGCTGCTCGACTTCCTCGGATTGAAGGAACGTGCCACCCATCGCCCCAACGAGCTCTCGGGCGGCGAGAAGCAGCGCGTGGCTGTGGCTCGTGCCCTGATGAATAAGCCCGACGTGATCTTTGCCGACGAGCCTTCGGGTTCGCTCGACACGCAGAACAAGCAGGAGCTGCACCAGCTCTTCTTCGACCTGCGAAAACAGCTCGGACAGACTTTCGTCATCGTCACCCACGACGAGAGCCTGGCGCAGATGTCCGACCGCATCATCCACATGCAGGATGGCAGGATTGTATAATACCCATTTATTTCCAAAATAATCAATTTACTATTCATGAAGAAATTCTTTACAGTCTTGTCGCTTTCTCTGGCGGCAGTTTCCACTATGCAGGCCAATGTGTTCACCACCTCAGGCGATGGCACCACCTACACCCTTGCCTCCCTGGCAAAGATCGAGAACTCCGGCGTCACAGCCGATGGCAACGTCTATACCCTTTCGGACAGCCTCGTCATTGCCGACGGCGACCAGTTCCAGCTCGACGACAACGCCGTACTGAAATTGGCTGACAAGGCCACCTGCATCCTCTTCGGCGATGCCAGCTTCGAGGTTTCGGCTGCCACCATCACCCGCACCGACGATGACGCCAAGCCCAACCAGATCGAGCTTCGCAAGGCCGACGCCGTGTACGGCTTCCAGAACGTTACCTTCGAATATGTGGGCGTGAAGTCGTTCGAAACCAATAGCCTCTATTTCGATAACTGCACCTTCACGCAGTATGTTTATCAGAACCGCGTGAGCGGCCCCATCGCCATTGGCATGACGGGTTCGAAGGTCGTAGTCACCAACTGCCTCTTCGACCGCAACGAGTATTCCTCCGTTGTGGGTGCTGCCAACATCAAGTGCTCCATGGTGCGCGTCGAGAACTGTACGTTCAACAAGAGCCAGCAGGTGAACCGCAACATGCCGATGCTCAACCTCACTCCCGGCGACTCGATCATCGTGCGCGGTAACGTGCTGCACGGCGATTCGGCCATGGACATGGTGGGCGGCATCTCGGTGGCTAACCTGATGGGCCTCGAGGGTCCCATGTTCGTGCTGATCGAGGACAACGAGATTGACAGCTGCCGCTACGGCATCAACATCCAGGGCGCCATCAGCGAAGCCATCATCCGCGGCAACCGCGTGACCAACAACCGCTTCGTGCGCAACAACGACGCCAACAACGGCGGCAGCGGCATCGCCATCTACGACGCCAGCAAGAGCATGAACCTCAAGGTGAGCAACAACTACTTCGAGAACAACCTGTGGGGCGTCACCGTGATAGGCGGCGGCAACATCAACCTGGGCAAGATTGAGGTGGATGGCGTGGCTCTCGCCGAGGACGACCCCGAATACAACGTGGGCCGCAACACCTTCAAGGACAACGGCCACGACGACATCCTCGTTGACCTGGCTTTCGCTTCGGGCACCGACTACCTGACCGTCTATGCGCAGAACAACACCTGGAACGTAGCCGAGCAGACCGAGGAGCAGATTGAGGCCGTCATCGACCACCAGAAGGACGATGCCACCCTGGGTCTTGCCATCTACATGCCTGCCTATGTCGAGCAGACCACCGGCATTTCGGCCATCGAGAGCCTGCAGCCTTCGGGTGCCGCCTTCGACCTGATGGGCCGTTCGGTTGAGCGTGCACAGAAGGGCCGGCTCTACATCCGCGAGGGCCGCAAGTTCATCGTGCGTTAAGTTTCCTTTTTTGACGGCTGCACCCCGTGTTGGGCGCACCTCAAAACGGAATTTAGGACAAAGTTAGCATTTTTGAGCATTCAAATTTGCTAACTTTATTTTTTTTGCCTATCTTTGCACCGATTTTTTCTAAGGTAAAATTATGGCAACACAGCAGCTTTACGTTTACAACACCCTGGCTCGCATCAAGCAGCCGTTCAAGTCTATCGTCCCCGATCATGTAGGCATGTACGTGTGCGGTCCCACCGTCTATGGCGACGGCCACCTGGGTCACGCGCGTCCTGCCATTACTTTCGACATATTGTTTCGCTATCTCCAGCACATCGGCTACAAGGTTCGCTACGTGCGCAACATCACCGATGTCGGCCACCTTGAGCACGATGCCGACGAGGGTGAGGACAAGATTGCCAAGAAGGCACGCCTCGAGCAGAAGGAGCCCATGGAGGTGGTGCAGTACTACATGAACCGCTACCACAAGGCCATGGAGGCGCTGAACGTGCTGCCACCCAGCATCGAGCCACACGCTTCGGGCCACATCATCGAGCAGATTGCCTACGTGCAGAAGATCCTGGATGCAGGCTTTGCCTACGTCTCGAACGGCAGCGTCTATTTCGATGTGAAGAAGTATGCCGAGAAGTTCCACTACGGCATCCTTTCAGGCCGCAACGTCAACGAACTGATCGACACCACACGCGAGCTCGACGGACAGAGCGAGAAGCGCGAGGCCTGCGACTTCGCCCTTTGGAAGAAGGCAGCCCCCGAACACATCATGCATTGGCCATCGCCCTGGAGCGAAGGTTTCCCCGGCTGGCACCTCGAGTGCTCGACCATGAGCGAAAAGTACCTCGGCGAGGAGTTCGACATCCACGGCGGAGGTCTCGACCTGCTCTTCCCGCACCACGAGTGCGAAATCGCGCAAACCTGCGCCGCCAAGGGACATCAGACCGTCCACTATTGGATGCACAACAACATGATCACCATCGACGGCAAGAAGATGGGCAAGTCGTACGGCAACTTCATCACGCTCGACGAGTTCTTCAACGGCACCCACCCGAAGCTGACGCAGGC
>JAEEGF010103590.1_pt1 | contig 34387 bp, 31 predicted proteins | sample 9134171 | NCBI WGS metagenome assembly JAEEGF01 (sample SAMN16246542, study PRJNA631951) | gut metagenome | biome: gut microbiome; feature: rumen; material: AP-attached | host: Bos | place: Iran: Karaj | collected 2018-10
TCACCAAGTTCTTGACAATTTCTGGGGCGTGCGCCGCGGTAAAAACTTTAGCGGCTTAGCATCTTCCCGTTGAGCGTTGCAATCCAGTGCTGGTTCAGTGCCGCACGCGGAATCTGGAATGACTGCGTGCCTGCAGGAATCTGCTTCTTGAAGAGCGTTTTGCCGTCGAGCGCGACAAGCCTGAACAGGCCTCCATCAACGCTTTGCACGGTGAGCGTATTGCTTGTGAGCGTGTAGAAATTGAGGCGCGTGATGCTCAGGTGAGGCTGGAAGCCGACGGGGGGAGGATTGTCATCGTCATCCTTGTCGTAGTAGTTCCAGTCGTCGATGATGAGCGCTTCGGTTGCGACGGGGGTGGACGGCTCGTTGAAATTCAGTTGCTGGTCAATCCAAGCAAAGCGCTGCTTCACGTATTTGCGCAGGTGCTCGATTTCGGCATCCCACGTGGGTTCGTTGTAGTAGTTCATTTTCATGCCCATGCAACCCGTATTCCAACCGCCCGGGTTCCAACCGCCCTGGTTCCAGCCGTTGTTCCCGCCGTTATTGTTTCCGGATTCCATCGGATCGGCGTCGCAGGTGCCGCTAGACTGCCCCAGGTTCGGCCAGCGCTGGAAATTGCGGTCGGCAGCATTCTTGAGGACTGTCTTGAGGGAGTCTATGAAGTGGTCGATGTTCTTGGTGTGCCAAACGCCACTGCGCAGTTCCGCCCAGCGGGCCTTGTACTTCTGCTGGAAACTGTTGTCTTTCCAGATATTCTGTATCCACTTGGCGACAAACCATTCGTTCATGCCGAACGCGAAGCCGCCATCGTTTGCGCTCTGGGGAATACGCCAGCCTTCTGCCTTTTCGCCGCCCACGCGCTGGTAGGCTCCGAAGGCGAGGTTAAAGTCCCACGGGGCACCGAGCTGCAACTTGCCGCCCTTGCTGTCCTTGTCCTTGAACATGTAGAAGCTGCAGATGTAGGCATCGGTGTTGTTGGTGATGTCTTCGTGCATTATGTAGTCGACCGCGGCATCGATATCGAGAATGTCTAGGCATCCGCTGCTGTTGATGTCGCCGTTGTCGCACTTCTGCTCGATGGAGTTGAAGAAGTTCTGGATATACTGCTGCTGCTCCCTGGTGGTGTTTTCCTTTTTCGGAGAACGCATTACGACGGGGGAGCCGTCTTTGCTCTTGAAGCCTTCCTTGTCGAGGCCCTGCGTGGAGTTGTTTTCCACCTTGTCGATGCTGAGCACGTAGCCGCCGGTCACGTCGTCGCCGCTGATATCTTCTTCCTTGAGCTTCGCAATATGCAGGCGAGGCTTGGCACGCTTGATTTTTTCGAGCAGCAGGTACACACCCTTGTACTGCCCGTTCAGGTAGAGTTCGAAGAACTTGAAGCGGGAACTGTAGCGGCCCGTACGCTGGTAAAACCAGTAGGCAAGCGCGTTTCGGATGAGCGTCTTGTCGACGTATGGTCCGTGGAACACCCAGTCGGCGTTCTTCGGCATGCCGAGTACCTTGAGGCTCGTGTCGTGGCAGGCCGTGTCGGCGACATTCGTGCATGCTCGCGCCTTGAGTTCGATGCCGTAGCCCTTCTTCGGGAAGTCGGCGGAGGTCTGCCCGCGAATCTTGATGCCGATATTCATCAGCTCGCCTTTTGCACTGTCGGCGACACTGTTCGTGCCCTTGTCCAGGATGCGCATGGTGCCGGGAATCTTGTCGGCTCCCTTCTCAAGTGTCTTGCCGTTCTGCGTGTTCACGATGATGAGCGGCAGGTCGTATGTCTGTGCGAATAGCGGAAGGGCCATCGCAAGAACCATTCCACAAAACGGAATCTTGAAATTTTTAAACATAGATGAACTCCTTAACCAAAACCTTCTTTTGCACGAAAGGACGGCTTTGAGAGTCGTCCTTGCGAATTAGTCTTTTCTAATATCTTCTACTTGTTGAGCATCTTCCCGTTGAGCGTTGCAATCCAGTGCTTGTCCTGAGCGCTTTCCGGCACCTTCAGGGTCGTGACACCCTTCTTGATTCTGGTCTTGAACAGCGTTGTGCCGTTCAGGTCGACTAGCGCGAAGGTTCCGCCTAGGTCGGTCATGATTTCAATCTTGTCGCCGTTCACGTTGAAGAAGTTGGTCGGCGAGAGCCTGCTGAAATCGTCCAGGGCAACGGGCGGGGGCTCGACCTTGGATACGGTATCCTGCGCCCAGTCGGGAACGTGGATTACGGGCTCGGTGACGATGGGCTGCGCAGGTTCGGTAAATCCGAGCTGCTGGTCCATCCAGGCCATGCGTTCCTTCATTTTCTTGCGGAGGTGCTCGAACTCGCCGTCCCAGGTGTCGGCATTGTAGCCGCCCATGGGCATGTTCATGCCCCACATGCCTTGCTGACCACCGCCCTGGTTGCAGTATTTCATCGGCTGCGGGTCACTGTCGCCCTGTCCACTGGATTGCCCGAGGTTCGGCCAGCGCTTGAAGTTCCTGTCGGCGGCCTTCGTCAGGTACGTCTTCATGGAGTCGAGGTACACGTCCATGGTCTTGGTGTGCCATACGCCACTGCGGAGTTCCGCCCAGCGCTTTTTCAGTTCGCTCTGGTAATGGCTGTCTTTCCACATGCCAAGCAGCCAGTTGGGGATCTTGAGCCCGCTCATGCCGGTTTTCATGCTGCTCTCGATTTGCCAGCCGGTGGTGCCGGAACTTCCCATTCCGCCACCGCCCATGCCGCCACCGCCCCACATGTTCCAGTTGAAGCCGTTGTTGCCGCCGTTGTTGTTGCCACCGTTCTCGGGCTGGCTTCCGTTGCTCATGGCGAGGTTGAAGTCCCACGCCGGGCCAAGCGTCACCTTGCCGCCCTTGCTTTCCTTGGGCTTGTGCAAGAAGAAACTGCACCAGTAGGAGTCGGAGTTGTTGGTCACTTCTTCGTGCAGCACGTAGTCGAGCGCCGAAGTCATGTCCACATAGTTTTCGTACCCGCTGCCGTTCTTGCCGTTCTTGAACAGGTTCTCGAGATCTTCCAGGTACTTTTTCAGGTAGGCCTGCTGCTGTTGCTGGAGGTTTTCCTTCTTGGGGTAGTGCATGATGACGTTCAGGCCGTCGGCGGTCTTGAAGCCTTCCTTGTTGATGTCTTCGTTGCCCATGCCGCCGGTATTGGTGCCGGTCTTGTCGAATGCCCAGATGTAGCCGCCGGTCACGTCGTCGCCGCTGATGTCGGTTTCTTTAAGCTTGCTCACGTCTACGCGGTATTTGCCGCGTTTGATTTTTTCGATAAGCACGTACACGCCGCGGTACACGCCGTTGATGTAGAGGTCAAAATGCTTGGTGCGGGGGCTGTAGTGGCCAGCCTGCCTAAACAGCCAGTGGGCGAGCGCGTTGCGCATCATGCTCTTGTCCACGTACGGGCCATGGAATACCCAGTCGTCGGCAGGGGGGAGCCCGAGCATGCTCACGTCCATGCCTTCGCCCTTCTCGTCACGGATTTCCACGCTGTAGCCGGGCTTGGGGAACTTGGCTGAGGATTGTCCACGAACTTTGATGCCGATGTCGTAGTGCGTACCCTTGGCACTGTCGGCTACGTTGTTCGTTGCCGCGTCCAGCACGCTCATCGTGGCGGGCATCTTGTCGTTCACTGTGTTGTCTAGGCATTTACCCTTGGTGTCGATAAACACGATGGGCAAATCGACGGTTTGTGCTAGGAGCGTACCTGCCAAAAAGCAGCACAGCAAAGTTATTTTCTTGAGCATAATGTACTCCCTTGATTTAACACCTGGTATAAAAATATTTGCATATATATGCCAAAGTCTGTTAATTGTAGTTTACGCGTTGTAAGTAATTACAACTATATAAAAGGGCAAAAATGGCTTTTTTTCTCGATTTTGTACGAAATTGCAACCATTTGATTTTTCTTTTCATCTAATAGATTGTAATTTTAGAGTTGTTCAAGGAGGCCATGTGAAAAAAATTCCCGTTTTTATTGTGGCTCTGCTGTTGAGCCTCTCTGTCATGGGGAATGCCCAGAGCAATTACACTCCCTCGGAACTGGATACCCTGGTTTCGAGTATAGCTCTGTACCCGGACCCCCTTTTGGTGCATGTTTTGACCGCTTCTACTTACGGGGAGCAGATTCCCGCCGCGAACCTTTGGGCTCAAGGTCACAAGCACCTCACCGGAGAATCCCTTGCGGCCGCCATGGAGGACGCAAACCTGAATTACGACCCGAGCGTGCAGGCGCTGATCCCCTTCCCGACGGTCCTGGCGATGATGGCCAAGTACAAGCCCTGGTGCGATCAGCTGGGTGATGCCGTGACGAGCCAAAAAGAAGACGTGATGGAGGCCGTGCAACGCATGCGCCAGTCCGCCTATGACCATGGGCACCTCAAAACTGACGACAAGGTGCAGGTGAGCGCCAGCGAGAGCAATATCGCCATCGTTCCCGTTAAAACCGAGGTGGTCTACGTGCCCGTATACAACCCGCGAGTGGTCTACTACGTTTATGCCGATGGCTACACGAGAATCTCGTACGGTTCGGGCGTGTGGCTTGGAACCTGGTATGGAGAATGGGGATGGGGCAGTTGCTGGTTTGACTGGGGCCCGCGCGTGATTTATGTGCGCAATACCCGCTGGTACCCCCACAGGTACATCCCGCGTCATCCGCGCCGTTACGTGCCGCCTCCAAGGCGCATTGGACCTCCTCCTCCGCGTCACGGTCCCGGCATGGTCCCGCCTCCTCCGAGTCATCATACCACGGCTCCGGCTCCCAGGACTAATGCCCCGGTTCCAAAGGTTGTGAATGCAACGCCGAGACCGGCTCCAAGGCCAATGAACCCCGAAGTTCGCGAAGTCGGCAGTTTCCCTGTGCAAATGGGGCATTCTTCTTCGCCGCGCACGGAGCCCTCTTACGGACAAACTTACCCGGCGCCGGCTCCTTCGGCACGCAGCACCTACGAAGAAAATAACCGCGGGTCGTCCAACAACAGCCGTTCTTCAAACAGCGGCCGATCGTCGGGCAACAGCCACACCTCGGGTAATTTTGGCAAGGTCGGGCGTCGCTAAAATGAATGTGGATTAGCCGGGGTCGCCCGGCTTTTTCTTTGGTACGTAAATCTTGACGGCGTACACGTACTTGTCGGTTTCGGCAATGATGTCGCCCTCTTGCAGGTCTTCGTACAGGTCAATTTCCAACTCGATCCCGTCACGGGCTATTTTGCGGCAGTTCCTCACCGTGAGTTCGTCGCGGGTGAACAGCACGTCAATGACCTTTTTGTAGGTGCCGTGATGGGTGGTGCCTATGATTCTTTCGCACTTCATGTTCTAACTACTTGGTGTCGAACTTGACGGCGGGAGCGGCGCTCGCGCCAGCGTCCGCTGAGAATGGAACCTTGGGGCTTGCGCCGGCAAAACCGGCGATAAGGCTGTTCGGGAACTGGCGTATGGTGGTGTTGTAGTTCTTTACGATTTCGTTGTAACGCATGCGTTCGGTGGCAATGCGGTTCTCGGCGCCTTCCAACTGCACGCGCAGTTCCTGGAAACTCGTGTTGCTCTTGAGGTCGGGGTAGTTCTCGCTTACGGCCATCAGACGTTGCAGCGCCCCGCCGAGGCCTGCCTGCATTTCTTGGAAACGCTTCATGGCGGCTTCGTCGCCCAACATGTTCTCGTCGACTTTCACGGTGCCGCCCATTTTGCTTCGGGCGTCGGTCACCGCGGCAAGCGTGCTCTTTTCAAAGTCGGCCTCGCCCTGCACAGTGGCGACCAGGTTCGGTACAAGGTCAAAACGGCGCTGGTAGGTGTTTTCGACTTGCGCCCACTGCGCTTTCACGCCTTCGTCTAGGGCGATGATGCCGTTGTACACGCTAATGGACTTGCCCACAATCACGAGGGCGAGCACAATGACAGAGACCAGGGTCGCAATCACAATTTTCTTCATTTTTCCTCCATGGAATCGACTTTGTTCACGATTCCTTCGATGGCTGTAATCAAGTTTTCGTTTTTCAGTTCCGGGTAGCGTTCAAAGACCTGCTGGTGGGATTCTGGGTAGGTCCCGGTCTCCAAAAAATACACTCCGTAAAGCACAGGGAGTATGTCTTTTATCGCCTCGTTCATCATTTTGTCGAGCGCTTTGCCTGCCTTGGTGTTCACAAAGCCTTCGCGCAGGTGCACCAGAATTCCCCGGAGTTCGCGCTCGCATTGCAGGCGGAGTTTTGCCCGCTCCGGGACGAATCCGGCGAGAGGCTGTATGCCGCAAAGCGCGGCACTTCGGTTGGCAATGTGCAGGTACTCGAGTGGGAAGGTGTCCAGGGACTTTAGCAGCTCGGTCGGGGTGAAAAAGTAACCGAACTGGATGTTTTCTCGCTTGGCCTGTTTGGTGAGTTCGTGAGCCTTGGCGAGCACCGCGGGGGAGTTGTCTTTGAGAATAAAACTCACGGTCCAGGGCGAGTCCAGAGCGCTGAAACCTTCCATTAGACAGTTTCCGTGCAAAAATGCCGATACCAGATTTTCGCCGAATGTGCTATGCAACAGTTCGGGCCATTTGGATTTTTGCAGTTCCTGGATGTTTAAAAGTTTGATCATAGTTACCTCTTGGGCCTGGCAAAACCGGGGTCACCAGCTTCCGCCACTGCCTCCTCCGCCAAAGCGTCCACCGCCAAAACCTCCTCCAAAGCCTCTGCCCCTTCCGCCGAAGCCTCCAAAACCGCCGCCTCCAAAACCGCCGCGGTGATGGTGGTTCCCGCTCATCAGGGCGCCCAGCAAAAAATAGAAGAAGCCGTTGCCGCGGGCACTCAACAAAAGCACAATGACAATGACAATAAAAATCCAGCCGCGGATTGTCATGGGTTCTTCGCCCGGGATGTTAGCCTCGCCGATGTTCAGCGTGACGCCTTTCTCTTGAGCAACGACCTTCGCCAGGCTGTAGGCCAGTTGCAAAACGCCCTCGCCGTATTTTTCTTTGCGGAACGCGGGTATCAGCGTCTGCTGTTGCAACCGCTCTACCAGAACGTCGGGGAGGTAGCCCTCGGCGCCGTAGCCCACCTCTACGCTTCGGCGACGCTGCTTGAGAGCCACGAATATCAAAATGCCTTCGTCGGTTTTGCCGCCAACGCCCCACTTGTGGGCCGTTTCCGTCGCGTATTTACGGGCGTCGCTAATGCCGATGTCGTCCATGAGGGCGGCGGCGAGGCCAACCCCCGTTTTGCGGTAGAGTTCCTCGGCGAGCTGGTTAAAGTACTGCGCCTGCTGAGCGTTTAGCAAACGGTCCTCGTCATAGAGGTAGCTCTGCCGCGGACGGGGAGGGAGCCTGCCCTCGATTCCCCACGGTGCGGCAAAAACGAACGCGACCATCACGGTTACGAACAGCATCAAAATTTTTGTGAATCTTGCCAAGTGCACCGTTACAATGTAGCAAATCGGCTACTTGCAATAGGGAGCGAGTTGCTTTTGCAGGTCGGCGAAGTCCATCTTTTGAACGGCCTTGATGGTGGCGTCCAGTTCGTTTTTGCCAACGCCCTTGGCGGCGGCACTGAAGTTGACCCTTTCGCCCTTGATGTAAATTCCAACATCAAAGGAGTTCATCACATTGTTGCCGGCGGTAAGCGTGTTCTTTACGGTACTTGAAAAATCAATGCTGAGTTCAGGGGCGCTGGCGTCGGTCACAACAAATACGGAACGTTTGCTCAAGGCCTGTTCGGCGGCGTGGCAGAGGTTTGCGATTTTGTTGCAGACAAGGCGAATGTCGCAGTGCATTCTGCTTACCTTGTATGTAACCTCGATGCCCTGGTCCAGTCCGGAAGCTTTCAAGATGCCAAGGGGCATGTTCGGCGTCACAATAATGCTGAACGGTCCCGTTTCAAAGTTCACCTTGCGTAGCAGGAATGCGGCGTTTCCGTTGGCGGCGGTACGTTTTTCGGCAAGCGTCTGGCGTCCCTGCTTCGCAATGAGCGGGAATCCTGGAATCGGTCCTTGGTCGTCGGTCACAAGCACGTTCCACTCGGGCATCTCCGATTTGGTGAGGGCGAATGTCTCGGTGGGTCCTTGCAACTTGACGGTTGAGAGCTTGGCGAGAAGCATCGATTCCACGTCGGGCAAATCGTGTTGCAACCGGTGGCTGTCGTTGAGCGGGTAGATCTTGCTCAACTGCCAAAGCAGCCGCTCGTGTTCGGGGAGCTTTTCTTGTGCAGCTGCCAAGTCGTTGGCGGCCTTGCCGTAGAGCCTGTTCTTGAGGGCCTCGCGGGCGCTCGCTTCCAGTTTTTCGACGTCTGTTTTGATACGCTTAATCTGGAACTGGATGTCGGCGGTGAACTCGTCCATGTCGAGTGTGGCGGTGGCCTTGTATTTTTTTCCGTCGACTTTTACCGAGATGACGGTCACGCCCTTGAGCTTGATGCTGCTCTTGACGTTATTGCTCGAGAAAAAAGTCTCGTCCAGGGTACTGCTCCCGTTTTTGGTCGTTTCTTTTTTGGAGACCGTCTGGTTGGAACTCACCTGCGAAACGATTTGCTTGGCGACACCTGCCATGGCGGCATTGTTCGCGTCCTCTTGCGAAACGGCAGAAACTGCCGTATAGGTGATGACCTTCCCGGCGAGGGCCGGGACGGTGAGTACGGAGATCAATGCCAGGGTCGCGAATTTCATGAGTTGTTCCCGGTTAGCGCAGGTCCATCAAAATCAGCTTCTTGGTGATGTTGATCTTTTTAGTCTCTGCGACAGATTTCAAAAGGTTTCGAATTTGGCTGTAGACTTCCTGGGAATCGCCGTAGCGGTGCGGGTCGGCGTAAACGACCATGTCCATGGTCTTGTCGGTCATCACGTTCATGGTGACGCTGTTGAAGGTGTTCTTGAGGGCGCGCACCACAAATTCCTGGAGATCCTCGATTTGCGTGTCGGAGTATTCGCCTTTCAGGTTCATCACGACCTTGTACTGGGCGCCTTTGGTCAGGTCCGCCTTCCAGTAGGCGAGAATTTTTTGTTCCAGGTTCGGCATGGCCTTGCGTGCGGCCGACTGGGCATTTGCGCGCAGGTTGGTCTGGTTCACGTGCCCGTTGTTCTTGACTTCGGCGGTCTGGCTCCCCAGGAGTCTGCCGGTGGAGGTTTCGTAGGCGCTCACCTCTACGGTCACATTGTCGGTTTGCATTGCGCCCGAAAACTTTACGTAGATGTCTGCACCCAGGGCGAGGCTCGCTAGGTACGAGAGGTCATCGTCGGTATTGGCGATGTCGTTTTGCATTTTGATGACGTCGTCGAGCTGAGCCTGCCCCTCGAGGGACTTGACCTCGTAATGCTTGTTGGTGAGGTAGGCGTTGATGGATTCCATCATCGCCTTGGACATGGGGGCGTCCCCCTGGGAGGGCACGACCATGATGGAGGGGGTCGTCGTCGGCGTTTCTGATGGAATTTGGGAAGTGCGATCCAAGTCTCCCCGACGAACGTCCCTCTGGTTGACATGGGAAGTCCCGGTTTCTTGGTCCAAATCGGAATAAGCCTTATGTGCCTTATTTTGGGTTACTGAGGGGTCCGGTTTATACTTTGGACTACTGGAACACGCCGTCCCGGCAACAAGCAACATGACAAGTAAACAATTGGAAATAAATCGCATATGTGTAAAGTTATTTTAAACTTACAAGAAAGTCAATATATGGAAGACGAAAAAAACACGCAAAGTTATCTAAAATGTGAAATTTTCATTTTTTTTTATAAAAGGTGTCCTTTTTTCTAAAGGCTATATATTTTCAAATTGGATATACAAAAAGAGATGGTCTTATATGTAGAGTGCATTGGAGTATGGATATATGAGTGAGAAGTGGATTTGGCTGCCCGACTGGGCCTCGGATTTGGGACTGTGGGAAGACGATTTGACTGATGTTGAACCGTCTGCTGACCATGTTTTTGTGCCTTACGAGAAAATGGCCAAGAGCTTCGACGACTTGTATAAGCTCCCGGGTCTCTCTGCCGCTTCAACGATTGTGGGGTGGGGTATGGGTGGTTTTTTGCTCCTGATGAATGCCGCCAAGCGACCAAAAAATCAAAAGTGGATTTTGCTTGCTCCCTATGCCGACTTTTGTGACGAGGATGGCGTGTGGACGGAACAGAACCTAACGTTTATGGCCCGCCAAATGCAGTCAACCATCGAACCCGCCCTCAATTCCTTTGAAGAACAACTTGCCGAAGAGTTTGGCGAGTGGCAAGACGATTGGCGCAAGACCGCAACAAAAATGAATGCGGCATTGCTGGCCGAGGGAATAAGCTACTTGGCTACACATAAACTAACGGACGTGGTTCCGGATAGCGAAAACATCCAGGTGGTGTATGGCCGCATGGATCAAACGGTCCCGCCGGTACAGACGCTTAAACTCAAGGAACTGCTCCCCAAGGCAACCTTTAGGGAACGTCCGAAGGCGGGGCATTGGCCGCCGCTTCTGCTGCTTTAGTCTGCCTGTTTCATGTTACGGCGGTTTTTAAATGCAAAGGCTGCCGTCGCCATCAAATAAACAAGGAAAAACCATAGGAGCGCAGTCTCCACGTGGTCGCCTATATGCTGGTATAGCGTGTCGCGTGTCTTGAGCTGCATTTTGCGCTGGATGACGTGGTCGGTAAAGATTGCCGTGTTCATGCTGTAGTGACCGTATTGGTCGATAAAGCTCGATATGCCGCTGTTGGCAAGGCGTGCCGACGGCATGCCGTTCTCGATGGCGCGGTAGCGCACCAGGTTCAGGTGCTGGTAGGGGGCGGTACTGCGCCCGAACCAGCCGTCGTTGGTGATGTTCACCATGAGGCGCGAACCGGCGTTGATGGCTTCGCGGACTAGGTCGCCAAAGATGGCGTCGTAGCAAATGAAGGGAGTCCATTTGAAGGGCCCGTAAACAGGAGTCTCCTTGCCGGGGACAAAGTCGCCTTCGCCCAGGTCCACGTAGTTCAAAATGGGGAAGATGTCGTCGAACGGGATGCGCTCACTGAAGGGCACCAGGTGCTTTTTGATGTAGCGTTGGTAGTCGGTCGAGTCTCCCGGGGTAAAGAGGAACGAGGCGTTGTATATGTCGAACTTGCGTGGGCTTCCCTTGGGGTTCCGCTTGAAGTCGAGTGCACCCACCAAAATGGAGGCTTGATGCTGCTCTGTCATATCGTGGAGGGTCTGGATGGTTTTGCGCTGCCGACGGATGTGGTCGGGAATGGCGGTTTCGGCTAAAATGATGATGTCGGTTCCGGGCTTCACGCTGTCGTTCACCATGCCGAAGGTTTTTGTGGTGATGGAGTCGTAACGGGCGCGGCTCCATTTTTCGCCCTGCTTGATGCTGGGCTGGACCATGGCGATGGTGGGGTTCTCGTCGCTATCGGCCCCGTAGAACGGTTGGGCTTCGGGTGCCGAAAGCACCACGCTTCCGTGGACTAGCAGGACCGTGAGGATGGCAACGGGCGTGAGGACGGGCCACTTGGCCTTGACGCCCGGCCGCTCGAGGGCCTTGGCGACAATCATGTTCGAAGCGATGACCAAGGTGCTGTAGCCAAAGATGCCGACGATGCTGAGCATTTGGATGAGCTCGAGGTTGCTTCCAAAAACGTAGCCCACGTGGCTCCAGGGGAAGGCGAAATCGCCGCGGGTGCGCGTCATTTCGAGCCCGGCGTAGAACAGTGGGTACAAAACGAGGAGCGGGCGGATGCCCTTGATTTTAATGTCGCGGGCAAGAGAATAGATGAAGGCGGCAAACACGCTGTAGGCGCTAAAGAAAGCGATGAGGAGCACTACGCCAAGGCAGATGAGCCCGGAGGGCGCCGTCTCCACGTTCATCACGTTGTAAATCCAGTAGTAGTTGATGGTGTTGTACACCATTCCCGACCAGAAGGTTGCAAAAATAGCCTGCCCGCGGGTGTAGCGGTTCAGTACAATGAACCAGGGGGCCAGCAAAACGAGAGCCGCCGGCCCAAGGGGGAGCGGCGGGAACGCCAAGCCGTAAAGCGTCCAGGCGATGGTGCTTAGCAAAAGGGCGCGTATGGCGGCGCTGTCGCGGAGTTTGCCCACGTTCCAAATTCCAAATAGGATGAGCCAAAAAAGGAATGCCGGGATAAAAGTCGTCGCGATTTGGATGAGCCCGGCGTGGCCGGCGCTAAGGTAGTCTATGGCAAGAACCGCAAACTGCAAAATGGTGTAGGTATAGAGCCACCGGCGGAAATGTGAACGTATGGATTTGGCAATGAGGAAGGGGAGGGCGATGGCTAATGGGGCGAACTGGACCTTTAGCACATAGAGCCCGGGCTGGTTAGGCCGCATGGCAAAGCCAACGATTTCACTCACCAACAAGAGGACAAAAAAGATCCAATAGATTTTTGGTATTGATTTCAAGGAAAACTCCTACAATCCGCTTTTGTCTTGCGGGTTGAAGATGAGCACGAACTCACCCTTGGGCGGGTGCGCCTTGAAGTGGGCGAGAATATCGGTGGGGGTCCCGACGAGGTGCTCCTCGAATTTTTTGGTGAGTTCGCGCATCAGGGCGATTTTGATGTCGCCAAAGACCTGCTTGATTTCTTCGACGAACTTGTCCACGTTGTGTGGGCTGGCGTAAAAGATTTGCGTGGTCTCGGCGTCGGCACCGTCCTTGAGTTTTTCGAGCAGGTGGATACGTTGGGCGCTCTTTTTGGGCGAAAAGTACTGGAATGTGAAGTGGTCCGTGGGCATTCCGCTCGATACAAGCGCGGTAATCATGGCGCATGCGCCCGGAATGGCGCGGACTTGGATGCCTTCGCGGACGCATTCGCGTACCAGGTTGAAGGCGGGGTCGGCGACGCCGGGGGTGCCCGCGTCGCTCACGAGGGCGATGTCGCCTTCGTTTTTCAAGAATTCCACATACTTGGGGGTGACCTTCTCTTTGTTGAAGTCGTGGTAGGCTTCCATGGGGGTCGTGATGCCGTAGGCGTCAAACAAAATGCGGGAATGGCGGGTGTCCTCGGCCAGCACGAGCGGGACCTCTTTCAAGATGCGCACGGCGCGGTAGGTGATGTCCTCCATGTTCCCGATGGGAGTCGCTACGATGTAGAGTGTGTGGGGCATGGGTTAAATATAGAACAATTAGAAATTAACAATGAACAATTAATAATGGCAAATGCGTAGGGCGGGTTAGTAGTCGCTTGCGCTGTTGAGGTCGGCCCTGCGTTCGCCGAGTTCAAAGGAGAGACGCTGAACGAGCTTTTGGTGCATCTCGCTCGAGATGTTGTTCAAAAGGTCGCTGCGGAGTCTGCCGAACCAAAACGCCTTGACGGACTCCTCCTCGGTGAATTCCACGTGCTTGACAAGCGTGCCGTCGCAAAAGATTCTTGCGTTGAGTGTGTATGTCCAGGTCTCGTTTACGGGCATGGCGGGCCAGAACGGGATGACTACCGCGCCGAGGGACCAGGCGCTGGCCTGCGCGTTCTGCTTCACTTGCGCCTGGACTGCCGCGACCCCGCGGCAGTGTTCCCTGGGGAACGCTTCGGCGCTGGCGGCCGCTGTATAGGCGCGCAACAGATCCTGGCTCAGTTCCGCCGAGTCCCCGTCAAAGATCATTGGGATGCTCCCGAAAAAGCTGTACTTTTCCGTTGTGAGCGGGACGCCTTCCAGGTCGCTTTGGGTCAGGTTGACTGAGCATGCCGCAAGTGCTGCCACTGTGGCGACCAGTAGTATTTTTATTGAGGGCCGAAACATACCATAAAGATAAATACTTTGGACAAAAAACAATGACGGAAACGCGATGAACAAGTTATATTATGGTCGATGTCCTTGCCTGCGTACTTCATTTGCGACGCCCATTTGGGTATTGACCCCCCGGGATGCGTTCCCGACAGGGAGGCAAAACTCGTTCGTCTTTTGGAATCGTGGAAAGGGGCGGCGAGCCACGTGGTCATCGTGGGTGACCTGTTTGAGTTCTGGTACGAGTACAGCTTTTACGTGGCGTCGGAACACATGGAGTTGATGCGTGTTCTTGCCGAACTGGTCAAGTCCGGTGTCGCGGTTCACTTGCTGCAAGGAAATCACGACTTTGCCTACGGGGATTTTTTTCCAAAAAAATTGGGCGTGCCGGTCCACAAAGAGTTGATGCTCGAGATCCAGGGCAAGCGGGTGTATTTCCGCCATGGCGATGGCGTGCCCAAGTCCGATCGCGGCTACCGTTTTTTGCGGAAGGTCCTTGACTTCCCATTAAACCGTTGGCTCTTTAGCCAAATTCACCCTGATACCGGCATGAAGATAGCCCGCTTTGTGGGCCGCAACAGCCGCAAGTATGGCGAGAATTGTCAAATCAAGCTCGAGGAATACTTGGATTGGGGTGACTCCGTTCTGGTTCGTGAAAAGTGCGATTATTGCATCCACGGGCATCACCATATTGCCGGTATTTGGTCTACCGAGCACGGCACGGTCGCCTCGCCCGGCGAGTGGATAAAAAAATCCACCTTCCTCGCCATGGAAGAAGGTGGATTGAAATTGGTTTCGTTGTAGGTTTATTCGCCGTTAGTGTTCAGCCTCTTTTCGGAGGACTGCATCATCTTTTTACTGGAGTTCTCACCCCAGATTTTTGCGACGAGGTCAGTATTGGCGAACACTTCCCAGTAGTCTTCGACCCAGCACCAGTGGTGTTCTTCGCCCTTGTCGTCGACAATCTTCCAATTCTTGTGCGCAGAGAAGGTCATTTCCTGTGCGGGCGGCTTGGAAAATTGGGAGTCGGAGGGTTCCGGCGATTCAATGAGGATGGTCCAGGATTTGCCTTCGGTACGGTTGTACAGTAGCACGTTGAAAACCAACAGCACTGCAAAAACAGCTATGCACCACCTGTAATTCTTTTGCGTTAGCAGGTATATCAGCAACATGAGGAGCAGTATAGTGACTGCCGCAAAATTATAATGGGTGGTATAAAAAACCTTGAAGACTTCTAACATGCTTTAGCCTTTTTTACTTGGCCTTCTTCGCAGCCTTCTGGTCGGCGATGAGCTGGGCTACGCTGAAGGTGATGACCTTGCCGTCAATTTTGCAAGCGGTGCGGAAGCTCTTCTTGGGAAGGGCAATCCCGTGGGAGGAAAGCGTGCCCATGAAGGAGGCGTTGGCGTGGCTAGCAATAGTACGGACGTTGATGAAGCCCTTTTTGCTGAAGGTCAGCTTGAAGGTCTTCTTTGCAGTATCGTATTCGGCAATCATTGTGTCGTTCTTGACCGTTTCGACGGCAGTGCAGCTGCGCTTGTCGAAGATGATGGTGCCGCGGCTGTCGATGGAGAGCATCGGGATGCCAGCGGAGTTGCGGCAGGCGATGAGTTCCCAGGAGCCTTTCTTTTTGGCGGGTGTCTTACCGGTAAATACACATTTGCCACCTTCCTTGACCATGGTGTAGGCGCCAGTGGCGACCTTGAAACCCACAGCGTTCATGGCTCCCTTGAAATACAGGAGGTAGCCGGTGCCATTGGGCATAAAACGGAAGGAAGTGGTCTTGATGGTCTTGCAGGGAGTGACGGCAATGCGCTTGCCCTCTTTGTCGACTTCAATATCTGCATAGGGATTCTTGTCGAGCTTGAGCTCCTTGGCAACTTCTTCGCTGAATCGGATGAAACCGCGAATGTCCATCTTGATTGTGAATTTGTTCATTATACACCTCATTTATTTGAATTAGTTTAGTTCTTAGCGATAAATTAACAAATTGCAAATAGAATTGCAAGTTTATAATAAAAAAAGAAGAATGTGATTTTTAGCAAATTTTGTACTTAATACAATGTTTAAAATTAGTACAAATTAATTTTTGAGTTTGTGCAAAGGTTGGTAAATAAAGGGATTGCTGACGATTTGTTATTCAAATAAGATGTTTTTTAAAGCTTCGGAAAGTGTACTTTGTTGTCGATATTTGACACAAATTAGAGGGATTTCACTGACGACTTTGTGATTTCGGTCACAGTGTGTTTGCCGATCAAATAGCAGAAAAACCTGAGAAATTCGTTTTTTGAGCCTTTCGATGGGGAGTTTTTCCTTGGCTCGGACCAAAAACTTGGGGTACAAAAAACGGTATTTGTCTGAAATGGCGTCGGCAATGCTTAAAACTGGGTCAATTAGTACCACTTTTTGGCCGTCCCCGAGCTGTTCTGCGGCGAGAATGGCGCCTGTGCCGCGACCGGCGAGGGCTACGGGCTTTTGGCCGTTGACCTGGCTTGCGCATTCCGCGATTTCCTTGGCGTCGGGTTCAAAGGTGTCGGCGGAAGGTGTTCCCTTGTTGCTGGCACTCCCGCGGAGATTGAACGAGACTAGCGTAAGTCCTTGAATTTGCTGGACTTCCGCAAGGAACTGGGCGGCGTCTTCGTCGGCGTCGGGGTAGTAGAGCAGAACCGGATCCTGTGTGTTGCCGATGGACCAGCCGCTAAGAACCGTCCCGTCGGCGAGTGTGCAGGTGATTGGGTTGGCGGTGTTTTGGATGGCGGCTTCCGCCTCAGTGTGGGTAATGGCGCGAGGGTAGGCGTTCCTGCGCTCCGTGAGGGCGAGGTAGAATACCATGCTTACATATATAACGAGTAGGAGGCCCGCGATGCGGAGCCCGCGCAATAAAAGCCCAGTGACCGACTGCTTTATGTTCATGCATAAAAAGATAGAAAATCAACCAGTCTGTAGCAGACAAAGGAGGGTTTGGGAGGGTTGCGCCCTCCCTAGTCTAGGGTACGAAAAAGGACCTTCGGTGGAGTACAACCGAAGGTCCGAGGGATGGGATTGGGTGTTCCCTAAAATTAGACAAAAAATTCTTTAATGGGTACTCTTTTTTTGCCCCTGTTCACGAAAGTGTTCCCAGTACGTTCCCTAATTTTTGTTAAAATTCAAGGTTTTTTACTTTTTACATATCTTTTTGCGTTCTCGGGGGTTGTTCCCAAAAAAAGAATAATTTATTTTTCATAACGATGAACGTATACGCCTATTACAACTACCGCAAATACCTGCAGGACTATTACGAGTACCGTAAGTCCGTCCAGCGCTATTTTTCATACAGGTCATTTGCCAAAAAAGCCGGGTATTCCTCCTCGGGCTTTTATCTGGATTTGATCCGCGGCCGTAAGTCCCTTACGCCGCAGATGCTTCCCAAGTTTATTGCCGCCCTCGGCCTCAACGAGCGCGAAGGCCGCTACTTTACCTTGATGGTCGACTTCACGCACGCGACGACCGCCGCCTCAAAGCAGCAGATCTTTGACCAAATGTCGGCTCTGCTCCCACGCACCATCAAGAGCATCACCAAGAACCAGCAGGAGTACTACAGTAAGTGGTACTATGTGGTTGTCCGTGAAGCCTTGGCCGTTCTAAACATCAACGAAAAGAATATCCAGGAACTGGCGCTGTTCCTGAACCCGAAGATTACCCTCCCGCAGGCGAAACAGTCCATCCAGCTTTTGCTGAACCTGGGTTTGATTGAAGAGGACGAAAACGGCTACTACCGTTCGGTGAACAAGGCGATCACCAACGGGAATGAAATTGCCCCGCTTTTTGTACACCAGTTCCAAAAGCAGATGATCGATTTGGGCAAGAACGCCCTGGACCACTACAGCACCGAGCGCAGAAATGTATCTTGTATGACGATGAGCGTCTCGGCCCAGGGGTTGGAGCGTATCATTAGCAAGATCGATCTGTTCCGTAAAGAGGTCGTTGATATTATTCGTTCCGACGAGGGCGAGTCGATGGTTTGCGAGATGAACATTCAGTTCTTCCCGTTGAGCAAGGAAAAGACAATCTTGCCCCCCGAAACGGAAAAGGAGGAAGACTGATGAATTTCCTTAAGTACTCTTTCGCGGTTTTGACGGTCGCCATGGCCTCCTTTGTTGCCTGCTCTACGGGCGAGGGCGACGACGAATTGAATATTTCCGGTACCGTGACTGATACGGGCAATACGCTTGCATTTATCTCGGGCAAGGTTCTGCGCTCCAACGGCAAAGTGGCGTCGGGTGCGACGGTTCGCATGGCTACTGTTGTGGATGCTAAGGATGCTATGCACGTCCCTGAATACGTGGAGACCCAAACGGACTCTACGGGAGCCTTCACGTTCGATACTTCCAAGGCGCTGGGCGATACCTTCCAGCTCGCGGTCATCGATACGAATACTGCCGAAATCTCTTATTTGCCGCAAACGACGGCCGAGTCCGGCGAGTTTGACTCCATCAAGCTCGAGAAGGCGGCCATTTTCAGTAGCGTTCTTTACTACGAGGAACTGACGGAACCTCCTGTGGCGGTCGGCTCCCACTTTAGGGTGTTCCTGCCGGGGACTCCGTTCTTCCAGAGCGTGTTCGCGGGGGATTCCTTCTCCATGATGATCCCGGCTGGCTACTGGCAGTTCTCGTTCAGCCCGGGTGACCCGCAAATCGTGTCCAAGCTCGAGGAATCTGCTTTTGCCGACTCCTTGATTTTCCGCAACTGGAGCATGGAAGACACGCTCAAGGCGGGAGACACCTTGGTGGCTGGTCCGTTTATTTGGAGTTCCAAGGTCAAGGTGGATTCCATTATCGAGGAAGAGAAAAAGGAACAGGAAATCGTGTCCCGCATCTCCGGAAGGGTCTATTGCAAGTCCGGTAAGGAATGCGCCGGCGTGGAAGTCCAGGTGATTACCGATATCTACGGTTTCGGCGTTGTATTTGGCGACACGACGGTCTCTGGCGATACCACGGTTTTTGTCGCTCAAACGGTGACCGACAGTACGGGTCGCTGGTACATGCCGGTTCCCGAGGTCCCCTACGACAGTTTCCGCGTGGAATACCGCCGCGTGAGCAGGGATTCTAAGATTACCGAGGGAGGCTTTAGCCGTTACGTGAGGGAGTCTGAAGTCAGGAACCTGGGCGATACGCTTTTCCTGGGCAATGACTCCCTGGTCAACCTCTCGGGTTTGAACAGCGGCGTTAGGCTGACGATTGACAAGCAGGATACGGCCTCGACGGACAACTGCATGGCGATTAGCGTGGTCGTTGGCATCAAGGGCAGCGCCCATTTCGTTCGTGCGGTAACCTGCAACATGCTCAAAATCTTGGATTTGCCGTCTGGAGCCCAGGATGTCGTTCTCTATACAGGTGACGCCAAGGTTTTGGATGCCCTCCAGACCTCCAAGACGCCGTTAAAGCAGTACATCACCATTACCCATGTGGAACTCCCTGCCGGTGAGCCCCTGGACCAGCAGTGGATGACGTTTACGCCCCCTACATTGAAATAATTTGGGGGGTACCCCTTGCACAATTAAAAGAGTTTTTCTAAAATTGTGCCCACACTGAGCTATGGTGTAACGGTAGCACAACAGATTCTGACTCTGTTTGTCTAGGTTCGAATCCTGGTAGCTCAAGAAAAAGACCTTTGCTTTGCAAAGGTCTTTTTCTTGTTTTACAAGACCGCTTGTGAAAGAGACCGGACTCTCAGTACGTGTGGTGCCGGGACCTCCGTTATTTCGAGTCCTTTCGTGACCACGCCCCGTTAATACGGGGCGCTTGTCACTCACGGGGAGAAGACCGGACTCTCAGTACGTGTGGTGCCGAGGAGCCTATAACACAGGGGTTTTTCTTATATTTGGGATGATGGAGTTTTTTGACTACTTCGAGCAGGTGTACGCAGAACGCTGGCCGGCGCTTTTAGAGGCCTTGAAGGGCGAGGGCAGAGCCGTGGAACTCAGGTTCGACGGCGCCGCGGAGCCGTATTACCTGGACGAGGCCTCGGTCTTTGCCGCGAAAACCCTCTCGGTGGAACCGGGAATGGCTGTTCTGGACATGTGCGCCGCCCCGGGGGGCAAGTCCCTGATACTGGCTTCCATGCTCAAGGGCGAGGGGAGCCTCCAGTGCAACGACCGCTCCCCGGATAGGCGGATTCGCCTGTCGCATGTGCTCGAGAACTCGCTCCCGCCCGAGTGGCGCACGAACATAACCGTGACCGGTTACGACGGTGTGATGTTCGGCCTTCACAAAAAGGAGTCGTATGACCGCATTTTGCTGGACGCCCCGTGTTCTTCGGATAGGCACGTGCTCGCCTCGCCGACACACCTCGCCGAGTGGTCCAGCAAGCGAGTGAAGAGGCTTTCGGTGGAGCAGGGCTCACTATTGGCTTCGGCCTGTGACGCTTTAAAGCCGGGAGGCGAACTGGTGTACGGCACTTGTGCGCTGGCTCCGCTCGAAAACGATGCCGTGGTGGCGAAGATTTTAAAAAAGCGACCCGCCATGGAAATAGTCCAAGTTGAAGAATTGCCCGAGGGCGCTGACCGCACGGAACTGGGCGTCCACGTGTTGCCAGACCGCACTCACGGCTGCGGTCCCATATATTGTGCCAAGCTCAGGAAACGCGACGTTTGATTTTGACCGTTCCTCTTGAGGTGTTTTTATATATCTTTATAGTATGATAAAGAAAATTTTTCCTTTGTTCTTCGCCCTGGCGGTGTCTTTGCCCGCTTGGGCTCAAGGTGATGATTGGGATGCCGCAGCTCCTGCGGAAGCTCCCGAAAGTGTTGCCCCCGATACGGTCGCACCCGTTGTTTCTGATGCCCCTGATTCTACTGTTCCGGGTTCTTCCGAGTCCGCCGTCCCGGCTTCTTCGTCTTCGGTTGCACCTGCCGCGCCCCCGGCGCCGATAACGCGAGAAGTGCCGGTTCGTTACTGGGTCATGGGCGATTCTGTTGAACTGGATGCGATTTTCGTCAAGATCGAGAACGATACGGTCTATATGAAGGCCCCGAACGAAGCGGAGCAGAAGAAGATCGAAAAGATTGACGACCAGGCGAGCATTGCCCTCCAGGAGAGCAACGGTCAAGAGGTCGAGGAAGACGAGAACGAGGAAGAGGAAATCAAGAAGGATACCGTCGAAGTCATTATGACCGACGCGGTTAAGGATTCCATGGCGGCGCAGAGCGATTCCGCCATTGCAGCCCGCGCCGCCGCCGAGGAACTGGCCCAGGATGCCTCGGACGACCTGGAGGCCGCCCTAGAGAAGGAGGAAGCCCGCCAGAAACGCGTGGAAATCGAGAAAGTCGAAGCGGAAATTCGCCAGCGCGAGATCCAGGACAGTATCGAGGCCGCCAACGCGAACCCCTACATCAAGATATACCGATTGGACTTGAAGCGCCTCTTTAACCTTGAAGACAACGTGATGATCGACCTCTCCCTCTCCAATTACGTGGTCCCCGTGATTGTGGAAGAAGAAGAGAAAATGGAACTCTACCCGCCGGGAAATGCGAACCTGCTTGTGGTCTCGAACCCCGAGGCGTGCTCGCTCTTTGTGAACGGCATCCCGCTCAAGCAGGTGGCGCCCGATACCATCAAGAACATCCGCCCGGGCAAGTACACCATCTCGGTGATGCGCGTGCTCAAGGACGTGGAGTGGTGGGGCTCGACGGTTGTCCGCATTAACGCCGACAGCCTGAACAAGGTCGAAATTCCGGTGCAGCGCCCGTCCACGCGACTTACGCTCAATACGGACCCCGAGGCGGTAGAAGTCTTTATTGACCGCGAGCCTACGGTGAACATTTTCCCTGACTACATGACCGACGTGGTGGTCGAGGACATCAACCCGCAGCCGCAGGTGACCCTCCACTTGCGCAAGGTCGGCTACCGCGACACGAGCATCACGACCGAAGTCCGCGCCTACATGCCGAACATCGTGAACGTTGAAATGGTCCCGGTGCTAGACGACCTGGAGTTCATTGAACAGCAGAACGCGTTCAACGCGGAACGCCGCAAGCGTCGCATTGGTCGCGGGCTCCTGTGGGGTTCCATTGTGCCCTTCATTGCCGGTGGCGTCATGTGGTACCTGGCCGAGAGCGACTGGACTGATGCCGCCAACAAAAAGAAGTCGTACAACAAGAGCGCGTTCGCCAGCGCCGACACGCAGCAGATGGTCAAGGACAATCATGACCTGAACGACAGCGGGGATATCAAGGGAGGTGTCGCCATCGGGCTGGGCGCTTTGGGTTTGGGGCTCCTAACGGCGGGCTTTATACTCGCGTTCTAGCAATGGATGTTTAGGCTGCAGGGGTAATCTTGTCTCGGCATGTTTTGACATTCGCCATTGCCTTGCTGGCTGTATTCTCGTCGTTGTCATCGGCACACCCGCACGTGTTTGCCGATGTCACGGTGAAGGCTCTCTTTAGCGAGAAGGGATTTGTGGGAATCAAGAACCACTGGGTTTACGACGAAATGTACAGCACGGCCATGATGTCCTCTGCCGATAAGGACAAGGACGGCAAACTCTCAAGTTCCGAGAACAGCTGGATGCAGTCGGCGATTCTTGAACCGATAGAGAAGAACAATTACTTCAATTACGTGCAGTACAAGTCCGATTTTTTGAAGGCCGAACGCATCCAGGATTTTAAGGCGAAGATTGTGGACCGCAAACTGGTCCTGGATTTTACGGTGGGTTTCTCGGTGCCGGTGACGGCGGACTACACCATGTTGGTCATAGTCGTCTCGGACCCGTCGAACTACATCCAGATGACGACGGACATGGATAATTCGGACGTTGATTCCCCGGAATTGCTCGAGGTGGAATATTTTTCGGATGCGCTGGACGGGTTGACCCTGTTTCGCGGATTCCGTTCGGAGATAGAAGGGCTTTATTTGAGGTATAAAAAGAAATGACTGGATTGCGCTTGCGTCGAATGCTGGTATTGGTACTGGTTTGTTGCGTGGCCCTCTTTGCGGGAGCCACCAAGAAGCGTTTCTCGGTGGAGGGCGTGAATACGGACGCCCCGGCGCAGGTTGAGGCGACTGCCGAACTGCAAAGCGCCCGTGCCGCGGTGAAGGAGGTTGGTCTTTGGGATCGCTTCGCCAACGCCCAAAAGCAGTTGCGCGAGGTCATTACCGAAAAAGTTTCGCTGATGAAGTCGGGCGACTGGAGCGTCATTTGGGCTTTCTTGGCGGTCTGCTTCATATACGGAATCCTCCATGCCCTTGGCCCGGGTCATGGCAAGTCGATTGTGGTGGGCTATTTTTTGGCGCGCAAGGGTGGGTGGCGTCAGGGAATTGCCCTGGGGACGAGTATTACCTTTATCCATACGCTGAGTGCCGTTCTGCTGCTTGTGATTTTGTATCTGGTTATGCGGGCGACGATATTCCCGTCGTTTGAATTTGCCCGCGAAAACATTGAGAAGGCGAGCTACGCCTTGGTGATGCTGACGGGCGTTTTGCTTGTTGCCATCGCCGTAAGGGACTTGGTTCGCCGATTCCGTCGCTCAGAAAAAAGGGACCGCGCGACTCCTGCCTCGTGGAAAGAGATTATGGCTGTCGCTGCAGTGACAGGGATCGTCCCGTGCCCGGCGGTCGCCTTGATTGTGCTCTTTTGCCTGCTCCACTCGATGGTTCTGCTTTCGCTTTTGGGCGCGCTCTTCATTTGCATCGGCATGACGGTGACTAATGTTTCGTTCGGTATAGCGGCGGTCGCTATGAGTAAGGGGATTGACAAGGGGGCCGTCCGTTCTGGACGTTTTGCGAGCGACATCCACATTGCGGCGGCACTTGTGGGCGGCATTCTCGTGTTTATGTCGGGACTTCTGCTGTTTGTCAATGTTTTTTCGGGACGGTGCTGAACCGTCTAGGATCCTGTTGTTAAATTTGAAAAAAAGGAGTAGCAAAAGATGCGTTTTTGTGGTCTTTGGATGACGGTTGCTTTGGCGGGCGGCTTGTTGGCGGCTTGCGGCGATGACGATAGTTTTGGCCCTAATCGCAACGATAACGATGACCCGTGGGAGAACCTGAGTTCCCCCTTCTCGTCAAGTGATGCGCAGGTCAAAAGCTCTTCGTCGTCAAGTAAAACGACCAGTTCCTCGTTGGCGCAGGATGCCAAATTCAACGCCTTTACCGATGAGCGCGACGGGCACGTTTACCGCGTGGTTCAAGTCGGAGACCTGGTTTGGATGGCCGACAACCTGAACTATTACGACGTGTCCAAGGTTTCGTACTTGATGAATAGCTCCTGGTGCATTGACGGGAAAGGCTCTAATTGCGGAAAGTCTGGGCGCCTCTATACCTATGCGGCTGCCACTGGCGATTCCACCTGCCCCAAGGGATGGCGCTTGCCCCTAGATTATGAGTGGAAAACCATCAAGTCGGAATGGGAGTCGGTCAAGGATTCCTTTAATCTCGTGGCGACCGGCGAATATTTTAGCACTTTAAAAACGGATGATTACGCCCGCTATTGGAGCGCTACCGAAGCGAATAGCAGTGCCGCCGTGGAATGGTACATTCTCACTACAAGCGCGAGCGCCGTATGGGGTTCGCAGGAATATGACAAAAAAATGGGCTATGCGGTGCGGTGTGTAGCTGATGCAGATGATGTAAGGCTCGATACCTACGTGGAATCCGAAAAAATTTCCTCGTCCAGCGAAAAGCGCAGTTCCTCGTCCAGCGTAGTCTCTTCTTCAAGCATGTTGTCTTCTTCCAGCGCGATGTTCTCGTCATCCAGTGAGGAATTTTCCTCGTCCAGCGAGAAGGTTTCTTCGTCCAGTGTCGAAGCCTCCAGCAGTTCAATTTCGAAGATTGTACCAGTCGCGGAGTACGACGAGTTCATGGCGACCTGGAAGTCGGGCCTTTTGACCAAGGCCGGCGACTGCGACGATTGCAACGCCTTTACGGACGCCCGCGACGGCAACGTGTACCGTGTCGTTGTGATTGGTGAACAGGTGTGGATGGCCGAGAACCTGCGGTTTGCGGAAACCGAGGACGGTTATTCCACTTGTCCCTTCGTAGAAAAGGATTCGGCCAGTGGCTGCCTGTACGATTTTGATGCAGCCAATAGCGCATGCCCTGCCGGCTGGAAGTTGCCCTCGACCGAGGATTGGGCGACCCTATTGGCTACAAGCCAAAAAATGGAAACGTCCGTGTGCGTCCTGATTTCGAAGGATGCTCAAGAAATGGGACGCGTCTGCTCGACACGGGATGAATCCGGCTTTTCGGCTTACCCGACAGGGGAATTCTCCGAATATCATTTGGCTCGTTCCGATGATGTGGCCCGTTACTGGACTTCGACGGAGGCCAATTCCCTTGGAGCCACGGAGTGGTATTTCCAGGGGGCCGGCCTTCAAAAGCAGAACTACGAAAAAAGATACGGGTACGGCGTGCGTTGCATTTTGAGCGAAAAACAGGTCTTGGATGCCGTCCGTAAGTGATTTGGAACAATAAATGCGAAAAAAGCTCCCCTTTTTGGGGAGTTTTCTTTTATTTTATGGGTATGACCCGTTTTATTCTTGTATTGTTGACCCTTGTCCTGTTCCAGGGGGTTTTTGCGCAAGCGGCTCCCAAGGCCGAAACGAGTTCGCCGGCTCCTGCCGAAAAAAAGAAGGCGGGAGGCCTTTTTGACGCCTTGATTCCTGTAAACAAGGACGAGGCCATTTCGCGGGGGCGCATTTTTAGTGGAGCCACGCTCTCGCTTATCCAGGCGGAGTCGGCGGACGACCCCCTGAATATTCTCATAGGCGATGTTTACGAGGGCGAAGGCTATACGTTTACGGCGGAACTTTTTGGCGGGTATTTTTTGAGGGACGCCATGGCGTTGGGGACGCATGTGGGTTATTCCAGGACCTGGTTCGATATCGATTTCGCTTTTATGGAGGATGTTCTCGACTTGGCGCAACACCGCCAGTACGTGAGTAACGGGTTCTTCATTCAGCCCTTCCTCAAAAACTACCTGAAGGTCTTTGATTCCCATATAATTTATTTCTTTAACGAGACTTCCATCTCGGTGGAGTACTCTTACGGGATCTCGCAAACGGACGACGGTGAAGAAATCACCAAGACGCGTAACCGCTCCTGGTCCATCAAGGCGGGTATCAATCCGGGACTTTGCATTATGGTCCTCAACCGGTTTGCCTTTGAAACTTCGGTGGGACTTTTGGGGTTGAGTTCCAATATTATTGAGGTTGAGGAAAATGACGAGACCCGCAGTACAATCAATTACAACATTGTGAATTTCACCATCAACCTGCTGGCGCTGGATTTCTCGCTGGTATACTTCTTCTAGGAGGCGCAAGATGTATTACTATCTATTGGCTCTTGTTCTTGTGCTGGTAGGGTGTTCCGCCGATTATGACACTTTTGGCGAATCGGACTACAACAAGATGGACGACGTTGGGTTTGTTGGGCAGGATGGTTCTGCTATGGTCTATGCCGATGAACATCGAATCAAGGTAACGCTGGAAGAACGGGGGGAGGATGAGGACCCGTGGGAATCGGTAACGATTGACTTTATCGATATGAGCCATTTTGCAACTTTCCACCTGGTGCGTGGCGAGATGGACGAGTTCCCCTCCGATTCCGCGGCGCTGGATTCCCTGGCGAAAAAGGTCACCTATTCCAGTACGGCGTTGAGCAAGGGTGATAAAATAGGGATTCCTGACGACCAGGTAGTTTATGTCGTTATTTTGTCCGAGAGCGGGAATCCCAGCCTGTGGAAAATTGAATTTGTCATACCGGGCGCAGAACCGAAATCAAGCAGCTCCAAGGCGAAGTCCAGTAGTTCGGCGAAGGAATCGTCCAGCAGTTCGGAAAAAGACAAGTCGAGCAGCTCCACGACAAAGTCGAGCGATTCAACAGACAAGTCTAGTAGCTCTAAGGACGATTCCAGCAGTTCCTCAGGAGAAGAGCCCGAGAGTTCCAGTTCTGCAGAAGAACCGGGGGAGATGCCCGAAATCCTCTCGCTGAAAATTGCCGGAGTGGCCGCCGAGTTGGATAGCTTTGATGTGGACGGCAAAATGATGTACCACTGGCATGTAGATTCCCTCGGTTTCCGGGTCGACCTGAGCGACCTGGAAGTGACTGAGCTCGAAATCACGGAAGGTGCCGAGTGCGATATTGAACTGAATGAAACCTACGACTTTAGCGGCAACAAGGAAGTGACTGTTTCGCTTGGTAAGGCAAAAAGGACTTACACCGTCAAGGCTGGCTATCAGTTGCCGGGATCCGACTTCGATACATGGAAAAGCGACGACCCGCAGCCCGACAGCATTTGGAACAACGCGAATACGGTTTTGACGACCACCACCAAGTATTCCTCGAACGGAGTCATCGGGGCAAAGATGGCGACGAATGAACTGTTGGGCAAGGTGGCTAGCGGAAGCCTTTACACGGCGGACTTCAACCCCAATAATGTAGGCACTCTTTCTATGGCCAGTTCCTCTACCTGGCCCGACGGCAATGAACTCATCAACTTTGGGCGCAAGTTCGCGGCACGTCCCGAATACGTGGAGTTCGCCTTCTCGTACGAGGGGCTGGGCGACAGCTGCGACCTCTATATTCTTTTGGAAAACAGGACCGGCGACCGCAACGTGGACCGCAAGGCAAGCGATGTGAACACGCTGGTGGCCTCGGCGTGGTTCCGCTCGACCACCGGCGACAATACGGGCCGTGAAAATCCCGATGTGGTGGACGTTTCAGAAGCCCGTGACGGAGGGTTCCGCACGGTGCGTCTCAAACTCAAGTACGGGGAACCGCTGGAAGGGTCACCCATCGAGAATTCGTCGGTGTTTGCCGAGGGACTCCGCTCCAAGAACAAGAGCGCCATCAACAACGCCCTGGTCCAGGGGGACGGATCGGAAACCGTGACGCACGTGCGCGTGGTGATGGCGTCAAGCGCCGCCGGGAACTTTTACGTGGGTAAAAAGGGCGCGACCCTCGTTGTGGACTGGATGCGCCTGATTTATTGATATTGACATTTTACAGCATTATTCTAACTTTACGGGTGCTTAACAAGGAATTCTTATGAAAAAATGGATTGTTCTCTTTTTGGCGTCGGCAGTTATTTCTTTTGCTCAGGATGCCTATGCTCCCGCTCCTACCGAAGAAACCCAGTACGAGGACATGTCCCAGTACACTTCGGGAGCGCCTGCCCCCGAGACCCCGGTGGTGAACATCAACGAGGTCAAAAGCAACGAGAACCGCTTTGCCATCTCGATCCACCCGATTTCCCTTTTCATTTTCTCCCTAATCGATATCCCGATGGTGTACCTTACGTTTGAAGCCGGCATAACGGAAAATTTCTCGTTTATTTTACGCCCCTACTTATTGGACGCCGAGTTTACGGACGATGACGACGATGAGAATCTGGAACTCTACATGTTCGGCATTATGGGTGGCGTCCGCTACTATCTTAACGGCGGGCACAAGGGCGTGTACGTGGAACCGGAGTTCGAGTATATGCACTTGGGTCTGGACTACGAGTACGAACATGACCATTCCGATGACGAATCGGTTTCTGTAGACGGGTTCGGTTTCTATGTGGTTGTGGGTTACAAGTTCCTGGATGGCCATTTCACTTTGGCCAGCGACGTTGGCTACGGCTACTCGAGCTATACCGCCAAGGGCGAAAACGAGGACGACGTGGAAGATGTCACGGCGATTGGTTTTGGCTATACCATCAACTTCATGATGGGATTCGCCTTCTAAATTTGCTATTTTAAAGAAAAACTGGAGAACATTATGCCTGCTATTCACCTTACCGCAGAAAATTTTGATAAAGCCATCAGTTCTGGCCAGTTGGTCTTTGTGGACTTTTGGGCGACTTGGTGTCGTCCGTGCCAAATGATGGGCCCGATTATCGACGAACTCGCCGACGAGTACAAGGACAAGGCGATCATCGCCAAGATGGACGTGGATGCCGACGGTTCCCGCGACATTTGCATGCGCTTTGGCATTACCAACATCCCCAACATGAAGCTCTTCAAGAATGGGGTCGAGGTCGGCAACGTCGTGGGCGCCGTGCCCAAGGCGACGCTCAAGGGCGTAATCGACAAGAACCTTTAGAATGGAGCCCGCCTCGGCGGGCTTTTTTCTATTTTTGAACTATGCTTACCAAACGTTTGATTGTGTGCTTGGATGTTCGTGACCGCAAGGTGACGAAGGGCGTGAAATTTAAGGGCAATATCGATATTGGCGACCCCGTGGAGATGGGTGCCCGCTATAGCGACGACGGTGTGGACGAACTCGTTTTTTACGATATTACCGCGAGCGCCGAGAACCGCCCCTGCGACATGGAAATGATCCGCCAGATAGCGAAACGCGTGTTTATCCCGTTCGCGGTGGGTGGCGGCATCCGCAACCTCGACGACATGCACCAGGCGCTGCTTGCCGGTGCCGAGAAGGTGAGCGTGAACAGTTTGGCCGTTCTCCATCCCGAGATCATTGCCGAGGGGGCGAAGGCCTTTGGGCGCCAGTGCGTGGTGCTGGGCATGGACGCCAAGTTCGTGGGCGTTTCCGAAAAGATTCCGAGCGGTTACGAGGTTTATATCCGCGGTGGACGCCAGGCCATGGGCATTGACGCCCTTGAATGGGCCAAGAAGGCCGAAGACCTGGGAGTGGGCGAGATTTGCCTCAACTCTATCGATACCGATGGCGTAAAGAACGGCTACGAGCTCTGCATTACCGACATGATTGCGAAAGCGGTGCAGGTGCCTGTGATTGCAAGCGGTGGCGCGGGCACGCCGGAGCACATTGTGGACCTGTTCCGCAAGACCAGTGCCGATGCGGCCCTGGTCGCCTCGATGGTGCACTTTGGCGATTACACGGTCCCGGGCATCAAGGGCGAAATGCTCAAGGCGGGGATTCCCGTGCGTAAAAAGATGAACGGAGAAGTTTAAGTGAACCCGGAAGTCGCTCTAAAGATTTTTGAGGCGGGCCGCAGCGCCGGTGCCGATTTTGTTGAGATTTTTGAAGAAGAGACCCGTAGCTCGAGCCTGGGCATCAAAAGCAGCCAGATTGAGACGGCGACCGCAGGTACCGAATACGGCATAGGCGTGCGCCTGCTTTACGGTACCGAGGTACTTTATGGCTTCACGAGCGATGACAGCGAAGAGGCTTTGGTTAAGCTAGTCAAGACGCTTGCTTTCGGGCGAATTGCTGCCGCCGTTGGCCCGTCGAACGCTTCGTTCGAATTCGCTCCCGAGAAGCGTATTTGCGATTTCAATGCGGCTGCCTACAAGGACCCGCGCGTCTTGGGACAGGCTATAAAGCAGGATTTTCTGTTCCGTGCCGACAAGGCCGCCCGCGCACTGTCTCCGAAGATTGCGCAGGTCGGCGCGAGCGTTACGGACTGCTGTTCTCAGATTACGCTCATGAACAGCGAAGGTTTGCACCTGGAAATGAGCCGCAGCCGCCTCCGCGTGAACGTGAATGTCACTGCGACGGACGGCTCCGAACGCCTGACGACGCACGAGGCTCCCGGGGCGCTCGGTGGTTACGAACTTTTGGAAGGTTACTCCCCGGAGAACCTTGCCACGGTGTGCGCCGAACGCGTGCTGCGCATGCTCGATGCTGGATACATTACCGGCGGACAGATGCCCGTGGTGATGGGCAACGGCTTTGGTGGCGTGATATTCCATGAAGCCTGCGGGCATCCGCTCGAAACGGAATCCGTACGGCGCGGGGCAAGCCCGTTCTGCGGCAAGATTGGCGAGGCGATTGGCCAGCCCTGCCTTACGGCGATTGACGACGGCACGATGGACGGCGTGTGGGGGAGCCTCAAGTACGATGACGAGGGAATGCCCACGCAGCGCACCGTCTTGATTGAAAATGGCATCTTGAAGACGTATATGAGCGACCGCGTGGGAGCCGCCGAAGTGGGGATTGCCCGTACGGGAAGTGCCCGCCGTGAAAGCTACAAGTACGCCCCCGTGAGCCGTATGCGCAATACCTTTATTGCTCCGGGCAAAGATTCGCTCGATTCCATGATCGCGAGCGTCGATAACGGCCTCTATGCGGCACGCATGGCGGGCGGTTCGGTGAACCCGGCGACGGGCGAATTCAACTTCGCGGTCGATGAAGGTTATGTTATCCGCAATGGCAAGATTTGCGAACCCGTCCGCGGAGCTACGTTGATCGGAAAGGGCCACGAAATTATGCCGCGTATTAGCATGGTTGGCACCGACTTTGAACAGGCTGCAGGCGTTTGCGGGGCCAGTTCGGGCCATATTCCCGTGACGGTTGGCCAGCCGAGCATCAAGGTAGACCAGATATTGGTCGGTGGGCGCTAGCCTCCAATCATTTCTAAAAAAAAAGAACAAAAAAACAACGGCACCCCGCGAGGAGATGCCGTTGTTGGTGTATGGGATGTTTGGATTTATGTCTATAAGATAGATTCTAAATATGTACTGCGAGAGTAGTACGGTCAATTTCCATTGTAAAGGTTTACAACACTTACAACAGGGTTACTTGCCGAAAAAACGCAAAAAAGAGGCTTTTTGAAGGGAAAAAAGGGTTGCGTAGGGGGCTTTTTTGCAGATTGTTGCGAAATGTTTGCAATTGAGCGGGGAAATTCAGGCATCGTACTGATTTGGTATCAGTTCGACGGGGACCTTTCTGGCTGTTGAAATTATCTTTTCTTGACGGTCTTGACGGCGGGGCTGATTTTCTGTTTACCGGTGCCGAGGTAGCGGCCCTGCATGTCGAACACACGGGCATCGCCCTTTAGGAGCGGCAAGCTTGCACGCCTTGAAATGGCTGTCGTTTCGCCGGTACTGTCCGCCGTTTCGGTGATGTTGAAGTAGTCAATTTGGAGCGCGCTGATTTCGCTTTTCCCTTTGCTCGCTTCTACAAGCGCCATGACATCGGTTATCTTGCCCAGCTTGAGGCCGAGTTCATCCCATTTTTTGAAGTGTGCGGTGATGTCGACGTGCCCGCTATCGCGCTTGGTGCGGCGAATACTGTAATACCGCTTGTACGATATGTCGCCCTGGGCGCTCAAGTAGTTGTTGGCGGTGTTCTGCCAGATGTCGTAGGTGTCGCCATCGACGGTGAATTCGCCGAGCCTGGTTCCGAAAGCTGATGTGTCGGCTGTATCTCTGATTATCCAGAAGTCTATGATATAGAATTCAGTTTTCGGTTCGGTGGTATTGCCCTGGATGCCGACCAGGTAAAAGGGGGTGCCGAATCCGGTACCCCTTCCAAATTTGTAGTCCGCCGCAAAATTGCCGTGCTGGTCGAAGGTTTTGGGCTCGTCGAACTTGGGACCGAAACGCACGATAGCCTCGTCCGTGACCTTGGAGTAAACTTGGTATTTGCCATCGTCGTAGCACTCCAAAGACGCGGCGTAGCCATTGAGCCAGACTTCGTAACTGTAGTTCGTACTGTCTATTGTGCCTGTGGCGTAGTTCTGGTCCCCTGAGGCCCATGCATCAGGACACCTTTCTGCATAGACAGTCGTAGCCAAGCCCATGATGAGGGCGATTCCTAAACCCACTAGATTCTTCTTCATGTGCTTAACCTCGGCTCATAAAGAGTCCCTGTAAGACCTGCTTTCTGAATATATCTTTATTTATGCGGAATTAAACGCCTGCGTGTTTTATTTTGAAAAATTGCCGCTGAAAAATGCGACATTTTTTGCTTTTTTACGGCGAAAATTGCCGTTTTTACGGTGTTTGGGGCGTTTTTTGCCGAAAAATGACCCTTGGCACGGGTTTTGCATCTAGGATGCGGTAAAAATAAAAAGAAGGTAAATCCATGTCCGATTTTAATAACGATGCAGAAAAGGTGTTGGCGAAGGCGCAGAGCCTGCGTGACCGTTGCTCGCATTCCTACCTGGGTGCGGCACATTTGGCCGTGGGGCTAGTCGAAGGCCCGGATGCCACCCTGAAGAAACTCTACAAGTCGAAGGGCGCGAAGACGAACGAGCTCCGCGGCAAGCTGGAACCGTTCGTGCAGAAGATTCCGCGTATGGAAGGCGTGAACCCCGACGTGGAACCTGATAACGACTTGAACCGTATTTTGCGTGCCTCTGTGCAGGCGGCGCGTCAGGTGAACCGCATGGTGACCCCGGGCGACATGCTCGTGGCCTTGATGAAATTCTCGGGCGACCGTGGCCTTGCGAAAGTGTTCGAAGATGCGCTTGGTTCCGTGGAAGTCGTGGAAACCTGGCTGTCGGACCCGTTTGCGGGTGTTGCCAATGCCGAGGAACAGTCTCCGCTGAAACTCTACGGCCGTGAGCTTGTGGAAATGGCTGCCGACGGAAAACTCTCGCCGGTGATTGGCCGTGAAGAAGAAATCCGCCGCGTCATCTTGATTTTAAGCCGTAAGACGAAAAACAACCCGTGCCTGGTCGGTGAACCGGGCGTGGGTAAGACCGCCATTGTGGAAGGCCTCGCCGAGCGTATTTACCGCGGCGATGTGCCTGACGCATTGAAGGGCAAGAAGTTGTTTGCGCTCGATTTGTCCGCGTTGATGGCGGGTGCAAAATACCGTGGCGATTTCGAAGAACGCTTGAAAGCCGTGCTTGACGCGCTCGAAGAAGACGGCAACACGTTGCTGTTCATCGACGAAATTCACACCATCGTGGGTGCAGGCAAGACCGAAGGCTCCATGGACTTGGGCAACATGCTCAAACCGAAACTGGCCCGTGGCGAACTGCACTGCATCGGTGCGACGACTACGCAAGAATACCGCAAGTACATCGAGAAGGATTCCGCATTGGAACGCCGTTTCCAGCCCGTGCAGGTCGACGAACCGAGCGAAGAGGAATCTATTTCGATTCTCCGTGGCATCAAGGACGGATTCGATGCGCACCATGGCGTGCGTCTGCACGACAATGCGCTCGTGGCGGCGGTGAAACTTTCGAACCGCTACATCAGCGACCGTTTCTTGCCGGACAAGGCTATCGACCTGATTGACGAGGCGGCAAGCCTTGTGAAGACGCAGATGGACACCGTGCCGGAAGCCTTGGACACCTTGCAGCGTAAGGAACTCCAGATGAAAATCGAGGAGCAGGCCTTGGCGAAGGAATCGGACGATACCAGCGTAAAGCGCCTGAAAGAGTTGCGCGAAGAACTCGCGACGACGGATGCGGCTGTAAAACTGATGCAGGACCGCTGGCAGGAGAGGCGCGCGAAAAACGCCGAGTTGCAGGGGCTCAAGAAGTCCTTGCAGCAGGCGAGGGAAGAGATGGAACAGGCCGAAGCCCGCTACGACTTGAACCGCGCCGCCGAACTCAAGTACAACAAGATTGTGAACTTGGAAAAGGAAATCGCCGCGAAGACGGAAGAAATCAAGAAGGCCGCCAACGACGGCGACTTGAGCGAGGAAGTGACGGAAGAAACCATCGCCCTCGTGGTGAGCCGTTGGACCGGAATTCCGGTGACGAAGCTTTGCGAAGGTGAAAAGGCGAAGTTGCTGCACCTGGACGAACGCCTGCATGCCCGCGTGATTGGCCAGGATGAAGCCGTCGAGGCGGTTTCGGAAGCGATTCTGCGAAACCGTAGTGGCCTTAGCCGCGAGAATGCGCCGATTGGTAGCTTCTTGTTCCTGGGCCCGACGGGTGTGGGCAAGACGGAACTTGCGAAGGCGCTTGCCGTGGAACTGTTCGACGACGAGAACGCGCTCGTGCGTATCGACATGAGCGAATACATGGAAAAGCATAGCGTGAGCCGTTTGATCGGTGCGCCTCCGGGATACGTGGGCTACGAAGAAGGCGGCCAGCTGACCGAAGCCGTGCGTACGCATCCGTACTGCGTGATTCTGCT
>JAEEGF010552803.1_pt1 | contig 34374 bp, 29 predicted proteins | sample 9134171 | NCBI WGS metagenome assembly JAEEGF01 (sample SAMN16246542, study PRJNA631951) | gut metagenome | biome: gut microbiome; feature: rumen; material: AP-attached | host: Bos | place: Iran: Karaj | collected 2018-10
ATCCCGCCCGGGTCACTATCTACTCCTTATTATATATATGGTGAAAAATGAAGAATAATGAATTATGAATGTACAAATTGAAGATAGTTGGAAGGTAAGACTGCAGAGCGAGTTTGACAAGCCTTATTTTGAACAACTCACAAATTTTGTGCGTTCAGAATACCACCACTATCGTATTTATCCCCCTGGCAAACTTATTTTCAACGCTTTCAACCTCTGTCCTTTCGACAAGGTAAAGGTTGTACTCATTGGGCAAGACCCTTATCACGAACCAGGGCAGGCTCATGGATTGTGTTTCTCCGTAAACGATGGAGTAGATTTTCCACCTTCTTTGTTAAACATCTTCAAGGAGATACACGATGACACAGGAGCTCAAGTTCCACCAAGCGGCAACCTCACTCGCTGGGCTCAACAAGGAGTACTCTTGCTCAATGCTACCCTCACTGTACGTGAGCATCAGGCTGGCTCTCACCAGAATAAAGGTTGGGAAACTTTTACAGATGCCGTAATTAGTACGATTGATGCCGAAAAGGAACATGTGGTTTTTATCTTATGGGGAAGTTATGCACAAAAAAAAGGAGCTTTCATCAATAGGCAGAAGCATCTAGTATTAACTTCCGCCCATCCTTCACCCTTATCTGCATATAGAGGCTTCTTTGGTAACCATCATTTCAGCTTGGCTAATAGCTATTTGAAACAAAACGGTTTGGAGCCAATTGTTTGGTAAAACTCACACACCACCCCTATGCCCCCTTCAGACTTAGAGGTGGAATCGTTTTAATACCAGCGAATATTACTCTGCGTCTGGCTACGCTGATCCCACTTCAAGTCTTGCAGGATGCTGGCCGTAGCACGGATGGTAAAGTTATAATACTTATACTGTCCAAAAGGCGAGATAGCTGCTGTCATAGTAAAGCAATGAAGGTCTCGACTGATATTAAACGATGTCTGTACCACCTGTTTAGTCTCGAAGTCGTAACCAGTATTGAAATTCATCACCCACTTATTGGTTAACTTCAAGTTACCGTTGATGTTCAATGCATTCAAGCTAATCTTGTAAGGATAACGCATGGTGCGCTTGTTGATCGGTTTGCTACGGTCTTCACGGATATTGAAACCCGTACTGAGGTTAATAGACCACTGGATATTGGGTTTCTGATAACCCTCGTCATCAGTTGCGGCTTGTACCTTACGTTTCTGCAAAGGCTGATCATTATCGCTATTAGGTAGATCATTCCCATCAGGAGAGTTATCATCCCCTTCCTTCTTCTCATCCTTTTTCTTCTCCTTCTTGCTAAACAATTTCTTGATGGTTTCATTGTTAAGCGTATAATTGAAAGAGGTGCCATAGCCCTGAAAACGTCCAAATCGACCATATGACCACTCCGTACGATTTCCCTCAAATACATTGCCATTCTTGTCGAATTCATAAGCATATGTAGCAAATGAGGTACTCATACTGAAGGTATAACTCTTGGTAAGCTTCATACGCAGATTCATTGAGAGGTTACTCCACGGTTTCTGTTCAGCTGCAAAGTTGTAAGAGATACCAAAGCCCAACTCATCAATCAAACTTACCTTGTGGATGGAGTCGTTCTTGTCGCGATACTTCATCTCCAAGTTATTGCTCAGTCGGAAGTTTACCACCCCACTTTTGCCCGTGCTAGGCACACCAAAGAGAGCACCTTCATACATATTATAAGTTACCGTATCTTGAGGAGTGCCATTGAGGTCCCGACGCACATAACTATTGTAATAGCCATAACGAGATGAGCCAAAATCCGGAGTAGCACTAATTGACACCTCAGGCGTGATGATGTGACGAATCTGTATCTGTTTTTTCTTCATAAACATAGGCTGATACATGCCATAAATCTTGGTATTCACGCTCAGGCTTCCACTATAGTCATACACACGGTGAAAACCATAAATAGTATCCGTGTTGACCACTTGCTGATTCACAGGATCCCAGTCTTTTTTAATTTTCCTAGAATACCAACGTTCTGTATAATTGAAAGATGGTGTCACATTGAAATACTTCAACACCTGGAAAGTAGCACTCACAGGAATCTCGTGCTTCATACCGTTACGCCAATCCTTGATGTAGCTCTTCTTGAAAATTAAGTCGTCCTTGGTACTTATACTGGCAGAGAAACGTCCGCTATATCGCATTGAGATTTTCTCATACCAACGTTCATTGCCCACCTGAACCTTGCGTTTGAAGGGGAAGATGGTGGAAAGGGAGATGTTCAAGTCGGGCAACGTGATGGAGATGGATGAGTCACGCGTAGTCTGAGCAATGTTGGTTGACAGCGAGATATTCAACTTCTGGTCAGGGAAGTTTCGTGAGTAGCTCACGCTTGAAGTTTTAGTGTTCTGTGCCATCGCCTGTGCATTATACAAATTGCCGATATTAGTCTTCTCATAACTACTGGTCGAGAAATTCACACTAGCTGTAAAAGTTGTATTAGGATTCGCCTTCGGATCCTGACGATGTGACCACACAATCTTGAAGTCCTTGGCCTCAGAGTAATCAGGCAAACCCTTGTCACCCATCTTGGTCACCTGATAATTAGCCTGGAAATTTCCCGAATAGCGATAACGTTTCACATAGTTTGTTGACGCATCCACACGCCAAGAACCCTTAGTAAAAATGTCTCCTCGCAAAGCTAGGTCCATGTTGTCGCTGATGGCAAAGTAATAACCACCATTGGTCAAACCAAAGCCTCTATTGGAGTCGTCCATATAAGTAGGCATCAGGATACCAGACGAATATGTACTATTGAATGGGAAGAAGAAAAATGGCACTGCGATGGGCAAAGGCACATCCTCAACAACAAGATAAGCAGGACCAGTCACCACATTCTTTTTTGGACGAACCTTAGCATAAGTCATCTGCAAGTAGAAATGTGGATGCTCATGATTATCGCAAGTGGTATAAATACCCTGTTTGAGGTAAATCTCATCGTTGGCACCTTTCTTAGCATTGTTACCAATAACATAGCCCTCACCCTGCTGGGTTACGATATTACTGATCACACCTTTCTTACTGTTGAAATTATAGCGAATCTGATTCGTTTCATAAGGAGTATCGCCCTCCGTAAAAACAGGCTTGCCCTTCACTGTGCCCAAGGAGTCCTCTCGCCCATAAGCAAATACCGTAGTACTGTCAATGTTCATTGAGATGACATCTGCAGCCAGGTTAATCTGTTCATAGGTCACCTTGCTCTCGCCATACAGGTGAGCAAAACCGTTTTGAGTGAACACAATGGAATCTGAAGCCTCAAAGTCTACCGGTGCCGTGATGGTTTCCTGGCGTTGTGGTACTGAATCCAAAGCTAAAGAATCGGAAGAAATAGAATCAATGGGCAAAGTACGAATTGTTGCATCCTCAGTCAAAGGGGCAACTCGGGTGTTACGACGCCTTTGAGCACTCGCATCCAACGCATAGAAAACGAGTGCCAGCATCGCCAAAATCCATATTACAACTCTATTTCTCAACTATTTACCTTGTTTTCTACCTGATTACTATCAGCCATTAAACCTACAAAATTAGTAATAAAAAGAATAAAACTCGCAGTTTTAACGGTTTTTTAGTTCTTCAAAGGAACATCTCACACCAACGGTCGAACCTTTCCACCCCGTCTTCGCCAAACTTCAACAAACTTTTCCTAGCCTGTTCCACCGTTTTTTCCTCTTGCAGACGGGTCTTGGAAAAAAATTTGTCGGCAAAGCAAATCACCTTTTCCTCCAAGCTCAAGGGCAACATGTCGCGATGGGGCACAGGCAAGTCTCTTGTCTCAATTTGCGAGAGAGTCAAACCTGCTCCCGTATGTCGCTCACACACCAAGGCATGGCGTTCATACCCCTCATGCCGCATCAAATCAGCACCCAGATAACCATGACAAATGTAGGGATGGGGACCGAAACACTGGATGCTAGGGGCATCGCACAAGAAGATTCCGATGTCGTGTAATAAAGAAGCCTCCTCCAAAAATTGACAGTCCAAAGGTAGCTCAGGATGGGCATCTGCCACCTGTAGCGCTTTGCGTGCCACTTTTTCACTATGGGTGAGAAGAATGTTCCGCAATTGGTTTTCTTCAGGGTAATACTTATATAATATGGTGTAAGGAAACGATTTTATGTCCATAATCTCTTAATTTTTGTGCAAAATTACAAATGTTACGCTTAAAACCTACGCCGACAGGCAAGTTTTCAGGAATTTTGAATTAAATTTGCAGAGAAATTGAAAATATGGTCTATTTTAAACACATATTAGGATTGGCAATTCTGCTGTGGTGTGTATGCTTGAGTTCCTCAGCAAGGGATTTCGTGGTGGTAATTGACGCCGGACACGGAGGGCACGATTCTGGTGCTGTAGGCAAGACATCGAAGGAAAAGAATATCAATCTTACGGTGGCGCTGAAACTGGGCAAGCTGATAGAGAACCAGTGCAATGACGTGAAGGTGGTCTATACTCGTAAGACGGACGTATTTGTGAATTTGAACCGCCGTGCTGAGATTGCTAACGAGGCAAATGCCGACCTCTTCATCTCCATCCATACCAATGCCCTCGCTAATAACCATACGGCTCGTGGCGCTTCCACTTGGACCTTGGGTTTGGCACGAAGCGAGGCAAACTTAGAAGTGGCTAAGCGAGAGAATGCTGTAATCCTATATGAGGACGACTACAAGAGTCGTTATGCCGGCTTCGACCCTAACTCTGCCGAGTCTTACATCATCTTCGAGTTCATGCAGGACCAATTTATGTCGCAAAGCGTACACTTTGCCTCACAAATCCAGCAGCAGTTTAAGAGCAACAGCAAGCGTATAGATAGTGGGGTGCATCAAGCCGGTTTCCTAGTATTACGTGCCACTTCAATGCCAAGTGTACTGGTGGAATTGGGCTTTATCTCTACTCCTGCCGAGGAACAGTATCTGAATACAGCAGCAGGCAGTCAGTCAATGGCACAGAGCATCTTCAATGCCTTTTTGGCTTACAAGACGGAACAGATGGCCCGTGAACAGAATGCAGTCAACACCCCTTCACCTGCAAATGGCGATGAAGATGTAAAACCCATTATTAGCGTGAAGCCTACGCCAGTCCAAGAGGAACAAACCAGTAAACCTACTCCTACAAAAGAGCCAACTAAGCCAACAAATGATAAAGCTAAACCTAATAAGGAGTCAGCCAATACTACTCCTGCAACTGTAGCTTCTACCCCCACGGATGCCCCTGTGTTCAAGATTCAATTCCTACTCTCGTCCACCAAGCTCAAGGAAGACGACAAACGGCTGAAGGGGCTCAGTCCAGTAGATTATTACATTGAAAATGGTACATATAAATATACTTATGCTGCTTCTACCGACTATAACGCCGTGCGAAGCAAGCTCAAGGGAGTGACGGTCAAGTTCAAGGATGCCTTCATCATAGCTTTCAAACAAGATAAGAAGGTGAACGTGAACCAGGCCATCGAGGAATTTAAACGGAATAGAAACAAATAAAACAAACAGATATGAAAGGTTTTAATAGGGAAGTAAAGATAGGCATAGCAGGCATCATCGCCCTGTTTTTATTAATATATGGTATCAATTACCTAAAAGGCATCAGCCTATTTAAATCCACCAGTTATTACTACGTGCAATTTGAAGATATCAACGGATTGGCCAAATCCAGTCCGGTGTTTGCCGATGGCTTCAAGGTGGGCATCGTCAGAGACCTAAAATACGACTATAACCATGCAGGCAATGTGGTAGCAGAGATTGACGTAGATCCTTCCCTACGCATTCCCAAGGGTTCGACTGCTGAATTGCAATCAGACCTACTGGGTGCCGTGAAACTGAACCTTCTGTTAGCCAACAACCCTAGGGAGAAGATGAATCCACGTGATACAATCATCGGTAGCGTTAATGCAGGAGCTTTGGGTAAGGCAGCTGCCATGATACCCACTTTGGAGAAGATGCTGCCCAAACTCGACTCTATCATGGCTTCACTGAATGCCCTATTGGCCGACCCTGCCATCCCTGCTACCCTGCACAACATTGAGAGCCTTACTGCCAGCCTCAACAACAACAGTCGCCAGCTGGAGAGAATGATGCGTGACGACATCCCTCAACTTACAGGCAAACTAAACGAAATAGGGGACAATTTTGCCGTCATCAGTGGCAACCTCAAGCAGATTGACTATGCCGCAACCATGAGTAAGGTGGATGAGACACTGGCCAACGTACAACAAATTACATCAAAGCTGGAACGCAAAGATAACACCGTGGGACTGCTCTTAAATGACCCTGCACTGTATAACAACTTGAACCAGACCGCTGCCAATGCAGCCAGCCTTCTGAATGATTTGCAAAACCATCCAAAACGCTATGTCCACTTCTCCGTTTTTGGCAAAAAAGATAAGGCACAGAACCCATAATTTAGATTTTATCTAAATAAGAAGATTCCCCTTGGATATGGAATAAGCATTCGGAAACGCACTTATATAAAGCACTAGCGAATGATTGTAAAATAAACGGCAAAAAAAGGACTAATTTAAAAAACATGTTTCTCAAACAGCTAAGAAACAGAATGTTGTAAAATTGCAAACAAATAAATAGGGTAGTAAAGGCAACTAAGTACTTTTCTTTGCTGAAACACAGTAATTTGTAGCTTGTGCCATTTTTCCACGAAAAAAAGCCATTTGTTTCTTTCAAAAAAGATTGCCAACTTTGTACTCGCAAAAGAAGCAAATGATGAATCAAGGTGAACATATCATACAGCATATAGATTTTGCCGCTCAGTGGTCAAAATGCCTGCAAGCCATACGGGATAATGTCAGCGAAAAGATATTTCAAACGTGGTTTGCCCCTATCGTGCCATTGGGTTTCGAAAATAACACTTTGCACATCAGTGTACCGAGCCAGTATTTCTACGAATTTCTGGAAGAAAGGTTCATTGACCTGATGCGTAAGGTGCTGTACAGGTATTTCGGTGAGGGAACCAACCTGGAGTATCAGATTATGATTGTACAGGATGAGCATGCCACCGTTGAATACAAGTCCACCCAACGCACCATTTTGCCCCAAGCGCCCAAGACCATCATCAAAAAAGATTTGCCACAGATGGCCAGTACGGAACTTGATCCACATCTAAACACCGAGTGCAACTTCGATACTTTTATTGAAGGCATGAGCAACAAACTGGCACGCAGTGTAGCGGAAGCAGTGGCCAAAGAGCCTGGCAAGACTTTCAATCCTTTTTTTATTTATGGAGCTTCAGGTGTGGGCAAGACTCACCTCGCCAATGCTATTGGTCTTAAAGTAAAGGAACTTAATCCCTTAGCAAGGGTACTTTACGTATCTGCCCATCTGTTTAAGGTACAATATACCGACTCGGTACGTAATAATACCCTGAACGACTTTATCAACTTCTACCAAACGATTGATGTGCTCATCATTGATGATATCCAGGAGTTTGCAGGAAATACCAAGACACAAAACACATTCTTCTATATATTCAACCAGCTACACCAAAATGGCAAGCAGTTGGTCATGACAGCCGACAGAGCCCCAATGGTGCTACAAGGTATGGAAGACCGTCTCATCACTCGCTTCAAGTGGGGCATGGTGGCAGAACTGGAATCACCTTCTTTCGACTTGCGCAAAGACATTTTACGTAGCAAGGCAAGACGTGACGGTTGGCAGATTCCTGAAAATGTGATTGAGTTTGTTGCAGAGCACGTCACAGGTAGCGTTAGAGACCTGGAGGGCATCGCTATTGCCATGATGGCTCAAGCCACCATATTTAATAGAGAGATTGACATGGAGCTGGCTCGTAAAACCGTTCAGAAGCTTACCATGATGGAGACGCACGAAATAACCATCGACGATATCATCGAGACGGTGTGCAAGCATTATGGTTTAGAGACTAGTGCCATACAAACAAAATCAAGGAAACGAGAGATTGTGCAGGCTCGACAGATTGCCATGTTCCTTGCAAAAGACAATACGGATTTCTCTACCGCACGTATCGGCAAACTCATTGGCGACAGAGACCATGCTACAGTACTCCATGCCTGCAAGACCATCAAGGAGCAGGAAGAAGTGGACAAAGTCTTCCATGAGGAGTTGGAGGAGATTCGCATCGCATTGAAAAACAGATAACACTTATTATATACTAAGCTTATACCGTGGAGAAACAAACTTACACCTACGAACAAGCTTTCGAAGCGTCATTGAAATACTTCGAAGGGGATGAATTGGCTGCCCGTGTTTGGGTCAACAAGTATGCCGTAAAAGATTCTTTTGGAAAAATCTACGAACAATCACCCGATGATATGCATTGGCGTATCGCAAACGAATTGGCTCGCATCGAGTCAAAATACCCCAACCCACTAAGTGCACAAGAGTTGCATGACTTAATGAGTCATTTCAAATACATCGTGCCACAAGGCAGTCCGATGACAGGCATAGGCAACGATTTTCAGGTTGCCTCGCTATCCAACTGTTTCGTAGTGGGCATCGATGGTGAAGCCGATTCTTATGGTGCAATTTTCAAAATTGACGAAGAGCAGGTACAGCTCATGAAACGCCGCGGTGGCGTGGGTCATGACCTCTCTCACATCCGCCCGAAAGGCTCCCCAGTAAAGAATTCTGCGCTGACCTCCACAGGTCTGGTGCCCTTTATGGAGCGCTATTCCAACTCCACCCGTGAAGTGGCACAAGACGGTCGCCGTGGTGCGCTGATGCTAACGGTAGCTATCAAGCATCCTGATGCCGAGGCTTTTATCGATGCCAAGATGACGGAAGGTAAGGTGACAGGCGCCAACGTATCTGTCAAAATTGACGATGAGTTCATGCATGCAGCTATAGAAGGCAAGCCCTACACCCAACAGTACCCAGTAAATAGTACTGACCCAAAAGTAAAGAAGGAGATAGATGCTTCTGCCCTTTGGAAGAAAATTGTGCACAATGCCTGGAAATCAGCTGAACCTGGCGTATTGTTCTGGGACACTATCTTACGCGAGTCCATCCCCGATTGCTATGCCGACTTAGGTTTCCGCACAGTGGCAACTAACCCTTGTGGCGAGATACCTCTTTGTCCTTACGACTCTTGCCGCCTGTTAGCCATCAACCTATATTCATATGTAGAGAATCCTTTTACCAAGAATGCCTACTTCAACTTCGATAAGTTCAAAAAGCATGTACAACTAGCTCAACGTATTATGGACGACATCATCGACCTTGAGCTGGAGAAGATTGAAATGATTCTAGAGAAGGTAAAGACCGACCCAGAGGACGATGAGGTCAAGCACACTGAGTGGGAATTGTGGGAGAAGATTTATAAGAAAAGCGGTATGGGGCGTCGAACAGGCGTAGGTATTACAGCTGAGGGTGACATGATTGCAGCCTTGGGCTTGCGCTATGGAACCGAGGAAGCCACCGATTTTTCTGTAGAGGTGCAAAAGACACTCGCTTTGAGTGCTTATCGTTCATCCGTGGAGATGGCAAAAGAGCGTGGAGCCTTCGAGATATATGATTACCAACGTGAAGAAAACAACCCATTCATTAAGCGATTGGCGAAGGCCGACCCTGCTTTGTATGCCGATATGAAGCAGTTCGGTCGACGTAATATCGCATGCCTCACCATCGCCCCCACAGGCACTACCAGCTTAATGACACAAACTTCTTCTGGTATCGAGCCCGTATTCATGCCTGTCTATAAGCGTAGGCGCAAAGTAAATGCCAATGATACCAACGTGCATGTAGATTTCGTGGATGAATCGGGAGATGCTTTCGAGGAATACATTGTATTCCATCCCAAGTTCAAGACGTGGATGCAGGTAAACGGCTATGACCTCAGCAAGCGTTACACACAGGAGGAGCTGGATTCCCTGGTGGAGAAGTCACCCTATTACAAGGCCACCTCTAACGACATCGACTGGCTTATGAAGGTAAAGATGCAGGGGCGCATCCAGCAGTGGGTTGATCACAGTATTAGTGTCACCATCAACCTACCGAACAATGTTGATGAAACCTTAGTTAATCGTCTATACGTAGAGGCTTGGAGGTCAGGCTGCAAAGGATGCACCGTCTATCGCGATGGTTCCCGTGCCGGCGTGTTACTCTCTACCAAGAAAGAAGAGAAAGAGGAGAAGAAGGAACCAGTGCCATGCATCCAGCCTACAGTGGTGGAAGTTCGTCCAAAAGTGCTCGAAGCCGATGTGGTCCGTTTCCAGAACAACAAAGAGAAATGGGTGGCATTCGTGGGTCTGCTCGATGGATATCCCTACGAAATCTTCACCGGTGTTCTCGATGATGATGAGGGCATCATGTTGCCCAAAACCATCTCGCGAGGACACATCATTAAGAACGTTGATGAGAACGGTATCAAACGCTACGACTTCCAGTTCGAGAATAAGCGAGGTTACAAGGTTACCATTGAAGGGCTTTCTGAGAAATTCAACAAGGAATACTGGAACTACGCTAAGCTCATATCCAGTGTGCTGCGTTACCGTATGCCTATCGACCGCGTCATCCGTCTGGTAGGCCAGCTAGAACTCGACAGTGAGAGTATCAACACCTGGAAGAATGGCGTGGAGAGAGCCCTGAAGAAATACATTGCTGATGGCACGGTGGCGAAAGGACAGATTTGCCCCAACTGTGGCAATGAGACGCTGGTTTACCAAGAAGGATGCCTCATTTGCACCTCTTGTGGGGCTTCCAGATGCGGATAAATCGTTAAAAATGCTCTTTTTTTAAACTTTCTGTTAATAATATTCGCAATAGCTACAAGATTTTGCAAAAATTTTCATATAATTGCATAATCATTTGTAGCTATTGTTTGTTATGAAGCTTAAATTTAATATCGAGTATCGTACCCATTGGGGCGAGGAAGTAAGAGTAGTGGGCAATATGCCCGAACTAGGAAATGACAGCATCGAGCAAGCCGTGGCCCTCTCAACGACTGACGGCATCAGATGGTCTGCCGAGTTTGAAGTGAAAGTGAGCTCCACCAAGCTTATCAAGTATCGTTACCTGATAGCACGAGGCCAGGAAATCATCCGTGAGGAATGGCATGCCTTCCCACGTGTATTGCATGCACACAACCTGAAGGACAAGGTCTATACACTATTCGACAGTTGGAAGGACCTGCCTGAAAACAGCTATTTGTTTTCTTCAGCTTTCACGGAGGCGTGGACTGCTCACAACAAACGCAGTCTTGGCTTACCAACACCTGCCCAAGGCATCGTCATCAAGGCTTACTTGCCTACCAAACCTAACATTCGTCTGGCCATTTGCGGTAACCAGGAAGTATTTGGCAACTGGAATCCTGAGCAGGCAATGCTAATGAGCGACACCTATTATCCTGAATGGCAATGTGAGGTAGATGCAAAAAAACTGCAATTCCCCATCGAGTATAAATTTGTGCTGGTAGATGTGAAAACCAAGCAGTTCTTGGGATGGGAAGACCACCCTAACCGTTTCTTAGCTGCTCCTGAATTAGAGGAGAAGGAAACGCTGGTATATGGTGACCGATATGCAGCATTTGACCCTCATAATTGGAAGGGTGCAGGTGTGGCTGTGCCCGTGTTCTCCTTGCGTTCTGAGGGTAGTTTCGGTGTGGGCGATTTTGGCGACTTGACGTTGATGATTGACTGGGCCGCTAAGACCCGTCAGAAGCTGGTGCAAATCCTACCTATCTATGATACCACCATTACCAAAACCTGGACAGACTCTTATCCTTATAACAGCATCTCTATCTATGCCATCCATCCCATGTATGCCGACCTGCGTCAGATGGGTGAACTAAAGGATGCCAAACAACGCATCGGCTTCGAGCGTACGAAAGAAACGCTGAACAAGTTGCCACAAGTAGATTATGAGGCAGTTAACGAGGCAAAGTGGAAGTACTTCCGCCTACTATTCCAACAAGATGGCGAGGCTACCATGCGTACTCGTGAGTTCGGCACCTTCTTCATGAACAACAAGCAATGGCTGGTGCCCTATGCTGCTTTCAGCTATCTGCGTGACAAGTACGGCACACCTAACTTCCGCGAGTGGCCCGAGTATCAAACCTACAACGCAGAAGAAATTTCCATGCTCTGTAACCCTGAAAGCGAGATATTCCCCCAGATAGCCATTTATTATTTCATCCAGTATCACCTAGATCGCCAATTGGCTACAGCCAGCCGTCATGCCCGCAAGGCAGGTGTAGTGCTGAAGGGAGACATTCCTATTGGTATCAGTCGAAATAGTGTGGAGGCTTGGACAGAGCCTTATTACTTCAACCTAAACGGACAAGCAGGTGCTCCACCTGATGACTTCTCAGTCAATGGCCAGAACTGGGGTTTCCCTACTTACAACTGGGATGTGATGGAGAAAGACAACTATGCTTGGTGGATGCGTCGTTTCCGTAAGATGAGCGAGTATTTTGACGCCTATCGCATCGACCATATTCTGGGCTTCTTCCGCATTTGGGAGATGCCGAGTCATGCCGTTCACGGATTGCTGGGACAGTTTGTACCATCATTGCCGATGACGAAAGAAGAAATCGAGAGTTTCGGCTTACATTTCAACGAAGATTTCTTCACCAAACCATATATTCATGAGCGTTTCCTGAAGAACATTTTTGGCGAGCATACCGATTATGTAAAGCAAACATTCCTCCATCCATCTGATACTTACGAGGTTTATGATATGAAACCTGAGTTTGCCACTCAGAAGCAGGTGGAGGCTTACTTTATGGGCAAGACAGATGCCAATAGTGTGAAGATTCGTGAAGGGCTTTATAGCCTCATCAGTGATGTACTGTTCCTGCGTGATCGTCACGATGCCAATCGTTTCCATCCACGCATCAGTGTCCAGAATGACTATATCTATCAGACACTGAACGAGGAGGAGAAGAAAGCATTCACCAACCTCTACAACCACTATTACTACCAGCGTCATAACGACTTCTGGCGTGAGCAAGCAATGAAGAAACTGCCTCAGCTCACCCAATGTACCAATATGCTGGTATGTGGCGAGGACTTGGGCATGATACCAGACTGTGTGCCATCCGTGATGAACGACTTGCGCATCCTCTCATTAGAGATTCAGCGCATGCCGAAGGAGTTGGGCAAGGAGTTTGGTGACCCAGCCCATTATCCCTATCGCTCAGTGTGCACCATCTCTACCCACGATATGTCCACCCTGCGTGGCTGGTGGGAGGAAGACCCCAAGATTACCCAACGTTATTACAATCTGACACTTGGAATTAAGGGCTTCTCACCTTCTACGGCAACACCAGAGATCTGCGAAATAATCATTGATGCTCACTTGAAAGGCAAGTCCATGCTCTGCGTACCATCTCTGCAGGATTGGCTTTCTATCGATGGCGACATCCGTCTGCCTGACGGACAGGATGAACGTATCAACATCCCAGCCATTGTGAAGCACTATTGGCGCTATCGTATGCATCTCACCCTGGAAGCCTTGCTTAGTGCAGACACACTGAACAACAAAATCATCAGCATGATTGAAAACACAGGCAGAGACTGAAGCTTATGAAAAGCGAAATCATCTTGAAAGACTTGCATTTCCTTGCTTACCACGGACTTCTTCCCCAAGAAGCCGTGGTGGGCAATGAATATGTTGTCAACCTCACCCTATCAGTTGACATTAGTCAGGTGATGCAAACAGACAATGTGGCAGATACCATAAACTACACCGAGGTCTATCAGGTAGTCAAGGCAGAGATGCAACAACCCTCCAAACTCATTGAGCACGTAGCAGGTCGCATTGCACACCACCTCCTCAAAGACTTCCCTCAAATACAATCTGTAGAAATCCTTTTGGAGAAGCTCAATCCACCTATCCCAGGCTCTCAAATCCACTCTTCAGCCATCCATTTGGTACTACCGTGAACAACTGCTTGCACATAGCAAAAGTTTGCTGTGCTCTGTTCATATACCTCATTCAGAGTTATCACCATTTTTGTATATTTATCCATAAAATGGAATGTAAAAAGGAGATTTTGAAGATGCTTTCATTTACTTGAAGCAAAAGGTGGGTTTACTTGGACTAATCAGCCCTTTTACTTGAAGTAATCGAGCCGTTTGCTTGAAGCAAGATTTGAGCATAAAAAAATGCGTTGTATATACATATATTTATGCATAACCCTACCCAATAAAATATGCACTACAGGGCAGAGAACTTGTGCTTGAATTGAGCATAGTAAGCCCAGAGAATGCTTTTGGGGTATCGACATAGAGCAGGCTTTGAAACACTTGCCAACATATTCTTATTCCTGTCAATAAAGAAATCAGGGCGCATCTGCTGGTAGGCCTTACGAGCCTGAAAGACAGCTTTCGCATTGGGGAACTGACCTTTCAAGAAGAAAGTAAAGGATGCCAAGTAATCGAGGAAGTATCGTGTCCACATCACATGACGCAACTCGTTGTCGGGCAGATTCTTGTATAGCATCAAAAGGTTATTACGGAAGTTGAGGAAAGTCTTTCGAGGATTCTCTCGCTTCAAGGTAGCAGCTCCTACGTGATTGACCATACTTTGGGGAATGCACCACACCTCTCGACCTCGGGAATTCAGCCTCCAACAAAGGTCAATTTCCTCCATATGGGCAAAGAAACGACCATCCAAACCACCTGCTTCACGATAGTCTTGCAAACGGATGAAGAGGCAAGCACCTGTGGCCCAGAACACTTGCTGTGGGTTATCATATTGACCCTTATCTTCTTCAATGGTATTGAAGAGGCGACCTCTACAGAAGGGATAGCCATAAAGGTCAATGAACCCACCTGAGGCACCTGCATATTCGAAAAGATTCTTGTTTCGACAACTACGAAGCTTGGGTTGGCAAGCTGCTACCTCTGGATGGGCATCCATGAAACCAATCAAAGGAGTAAGCCAATGGTCAGTGACCTCGACATCAGAATTGAGTAGCACTACATATTCTGCTTCAACTTGCTGAAGCGCACGATTATAGCCCTCGGCGAAGCCATAGTTTTTCTCCATTTGGATGGTTTTTACAGATGGAAAATCAGAAGCCAGCACTTGCAGGGTATCATCCTCTGAGCCATTATCTGCCACATAGATATCAGCCTCGTCCTCACTATACTGAAGCACTGAGGGCAAGAACGTACGGAGCATCTCAACACCGTTCCAAGTTAATATGACGATAGCTACTTTAGACATCCCTCTTAATCTTCCACCTTTTATGACTCCAGAACCAATAAGGAGGTTCACGTCGGATGGTTTGCTCCAACATTCGAGCAAAAGCCTCTGTAATCTCACCATCCTTCGTTTCGTTAGCGGAGTCAGTTATCACTTCGAAATGCACTTTGCCGTAGCCTCGCCTAATGCGAGTGATATCAGCATACAGCACACTCATATCCAGCATCTTGGCGAGTTTCTCAGCACCATCCATGAAGACTGTGTCTTGATGTAGGAAGGTAGTCCAATATTTCGCCTCCGTTTTATTAGGACTCTGGTCTGTGATGAAGCCTACTCCAAAGCCATCGTATTCTTTGTGCATCTTGACAAGTGTTCTAACAGTGGCATGCTTCGCCACATTTACGCCTCCATATTGAGCCCTTATCTGTTGCAACATCCCATCCATATAAGGGTTATGCAATGGTTTGTATATGTGCAGGATAGGATATTCTTGCGGCACCAGTAACTTAATGTTGATAAGCCACTCGAAATTGCCATAATGAGGTATCAGCAAGGCTATGTTTTGGCCTCGCTTTGCTCTATCACTGAACTCCTCAAAATTGTCATAGCACATCCGGCGCTTAATCTCTTCTGGAGAAAGACGAGCCATTTTGACCTCTTCAACCAAGTAGTCACAAAGATAATGGTAAAACTTTCGTTCAATCTCCTTCAACTCATCTTTCGTTTTCTCTGGGAAAGAGTTACGTAAATTGGCACGGACTACCTTCTTCCGATATCCAAACACATGACGTAGAAGCACATACAGACAATCAGATATTAGATAAAGCACGCTGAATGGTAACAAAGCCAACAAATGCATGCCAATATAGGTAAACCAGTAGCTCAATCTCTTCATACCCACCCTCCTTTCAAGGCATCACCAGCCTCATTCATTTCACCCAAACGAATCGGGACTATGTGATTGTCAAGTTCCGGGTGGTTTTCCACTTCCACGCGTATATAATTAGGTGTAAATCCATGCATGGGTTGGCCAAACTTCGACTTCTCCAGCAAAACAGGCATCACTTGCCCCACAAAACTATGATAAAAGGCACGGGTCTTCTCATCAGAGAGGTCGAGCAGACGCTGGCTTCGCTCATGCTTTACCTGAGGGGACACCACATAAGGTATTTGAAGGGCTTTGGTGCCGGGTCTTTCTGAATAGCTGAATACATGAAGTTGGGTAACATCGAGGCTCTTGATGAATTCATAAGAGTCCTCGAAGTATTCTCCCGTTTCACCTCGTGTGCCCACCATTACATCCACGCCTATGAAAGCATGAGGCATCAACTGTTTGATTCGCCCAATCTTATGAGCAAACAAATCCCTATCATAATGACGCTTCATCAGTTTGAGTACTTCGTCTGATCCTGATTGCAAGGGGATATGGAAGTGAGGCATGAAGTGACGGGAATGAGCCACAAAGTCGATTATTTCATCCGTGAGTAAGTCAGGCTCTAATGATGAAATGCGATAACGCTCAATACCTTCCACTTCGTCTAGGGCTTTAATCAAATCAAGGAAACTCTCACCTGTAGTCTGACCAAAATCACCTATGTTAACTCCAGTGATAACAATTTCCTTGCCTCCCTCAGATGCAGCTTTTTGGGCATCATCCACCAAAGAGGCTATTGAGCCATTACGACTTCGCCCTCTGGCAAAAGGAATGGTGCAATAGGTACAGAAATAGTTGCAGCCATCTTGAACCTTCAGAAAATAGCGTGTGCGATTGCCTCTTGAGCAAGAGGGAGCGAAAGAGCAGATATCCTTCAGCTTGGACGTAAACGATTCACCACCATCAACTTTCTTAGTAAGATTGCCCAGGTATTTCAGGAGGTCTTTCTTCTGCTCAGCACCTAAAACTACATCTACCCCTGGGATAGATGCTACCGTCTCAGGCTTCAGTTGGGCATAACACCCCATCACGACAATAAAGGCATTGGGATGTTGCTTGTGGAGTCGATGAATAGCCTGACGACATTTGCGGTCGGCTACCTCAGTGACGGAGCAAGTGTTGACTATGCACACATCTGCCTGTTCACCTCTACGTGCATCACGGATGCCCACCTCCTGCAACTGCTTGTTTATGGTGGCGGTTTCAGAGAAGTTCAGTTTACAGCCTAAGGTATAATAGACTGCCTTCTTATCCTGAAATATCTGGTTGTCTGTCATATTTCTTTTTTCTACGCTGCAAAGGTACGAAAAAAAAGTATTTTTGAGAACAACGTATTGCATTTCTATATACCTTTGCACCGTTTTTAATTGACAATATAGTTTTAAAGCAAAAGAAAAATGAAAAAGATTATGTTTTTTGTAGCAGCTTTCATAGCTGTGACTTTCACAGCATGTGGAGGTGGTAATAATGCAAAGAGTGAAGAACCAACTAAGAAGGTGCAGACTGTCAAGGACTCTCTGAACAAAGTAGCTACAAAGGCTGCTGAGGATGCTGCCAATAAAGCTGCTGAGGGTATTGAATCAGTAAAGGATGCCGCCAAGCAAGCAGGCAAGGAGCTGGAGAAAGCTGCTAAGGATAAAGCAACCGAGGTTTCTAATGCAGCTGTAGATGCTGCCAAGCAAGCTATCGACGATGCTGCAGATGCTGCTAAGAAACAATTAGGTGAGAAGAAGTAAACAGTGACTTGTTTTGCATCTGGCAAAAGCAGTGTAACTTCTGAGAGAAGTTACACTTAATCAGAGTCAATAAGTATCAGGCGATTAACATGCATAATGTAACTATGCAACTAAAACATTGAATCTTTAGCGAAAAAGAACGAGCTTTATCGTTGCTACGAATCAATGTAACTCCACTACTTTGCGAGTAACACTATGTAATTAGCTGATATTCAACATTAGTTGAGTCCGCTCGAGTCTAATAGTATCAGACTGCCAGTCAGATATGTACTGACTGCCGGTCAGACACCAACGGACTGCCGGTTAGACACCAACGGACTCACGGTCTTATACCATCAGACAAGCGGGCTTATGATTTCTGACCAACGAGCATACTCCATCAGACCAGTAGGCAATAGGTGTAAGACCACCGTAAGCATTGCATCATTAGAAGGTCATTATCACTTGTTTTAAGCATATAATTCACCTAAAACACCATTCTTCTTCCGCTATGATAGCCATTGATACATATAATCTATTTCGATTTAATGGAAGAAGATTTGTTTTTTGTTGCTTCCCTAAAGGCGTATCAAGCAGTACTGACATTGCAAACAAGCGGTGTGAGTGATGCGTAGAGAAATCATTTCCTCTTTACCACAAATGCTGGGAGGAAGCAGAAGATGGCGATGACGGACATGAGCAGACCTCCGATGGTACCAGCTGCCAATGGGAACCAAAAGGCTTCTTTAGATGTACCTACCATAAATGGAATAAAGCCCAGAATTGTACTGATGACTGTCAGGAAGATAGGGATGACCTTGGCATTCCACGCCTTGACGTAGGTACGGGCAGATGAGAGATGAGGATATCGCTTGCGGATGTTGTTATACTCATTGATAATATAGATGCTGGCATTGACGGTGATACCACAAAGTAAGACAAAAGAAGCGAAGCCTCCTTGGTCGAAATTTAGATGGAACCAATAGAATGTCAGAAAAACTCCGATATAGCTCACTGGAATAACGAAGATGATGGCTAAGGGTTGCTTCCAGGAGTTGAAAAGTATGCCAGTGATAAAGAAGATGATGGCTATTACCACTAATAACAACAAATACTGGCGATTGTCTTTCTTTGTCCAACTACTATAGTAATCAATACCTTCTGCCGTATATCCCATAGGCAGTTGTGGTATGAATGCCTCCAATTCCCGTTCCTGTACCCGCTTGCCCATCTCAGCAGCTCCCACATATTCATATTGCAGGCAGAGACGGTATTGCTGGTTTTCCTTGACCACGCGCTGGGGCTGTTGGCCTTTCTCTATAGATGCAAAGTCGGATAATTTGGACTTTTGAGATTCATTTGACGATTGACCATTGTCCATTGACCATTGGCCATTAATAAGCATCCAGATATCATACTCCTTTGATTGCAGTGAAGTGAGCTTGATACGCTCTATGCCATCAGGGGTAGATACTGAGCCCACTGACATATCACGACCAAAGACAGGACGGAGTGTGGAGAAAAGGCCGGAAGGCGTTATGCCTGCCTTCATCATCCTTTCTCTATCGAGGTTGATGTAATACTCCTGATAATCGTCTTTCCAGAAACTGAACTCGCTGGTAATCGCCACTTCCTGAATGCGACGATGCTCTAAGAGCTTAGCTTTCAATTTCTCTGCCCATTCATATAGCTCATCGTAATTATAGCCATACATGCGGATGCGATAAGAACCAGCCGTTTCTCGCACATCATTACTGAAACCTTGGTCTGCCAAACCATAGATGCTCCAGCTCCCCCCACCCAACTGCAGGGCTTGGGTAGTCATGCGGCTCTTGAGCTGATAAGGGAAGCCAGTATGAGCATATTCATCCTTGAAATAGATACTGATATTGGCACGGTTGGCATTGTAGATGGTGGTCTGGAACTGTTTGATTTCCTTGAAGTCACTGAGGAATATTTCCATACGCTGAATAAGGGTGTTCATCTGGTCAAGGGTACTACCATTGGGCAGGTTGGCATTGGCATAAAGCACTACTTCATCGTTGCGGGTGAAATAGCTGCCGTTATAGACTTTATTGATGAAGATATAGAGGCCATAGGCAAAGCCTGCTATCAACAGGATGCTGACAGACCAACGGAAGCGGGCAAGGTAGCGTATTGCGACTTCATAGAAATGGGAGAAGAGAATCTGGAGTTTTCTTTTTGATGAGGAGTTAGTAACTTTTCCACCTCTATCATTATCTATTCCATTGACATTCATCTTCAATCTGTCAATCAACGAAGGAACGAAGAACAGGGAAACCAAGAGTGACACAGCCAGATTGATGATGACCACAGCTGCAAAGTCCTGCAGGTTAAGACGGATATTGTCATTGAGGAAAAAGATGATAACCAAAGCACCCATCGTGGTGAGAGTAGCAGCAAAGACCGACAGGAATGCCTTGAGGTTATGACGATGCATGTAGTGGTCTGCCATAACGATGGTACTATCAATCACCAAATTGAGCGAGATGGTGATGCCTGCCAAGGAATAGAGCTGCATCTCCAAGCCCACCAGATAATAGAATATAAGTGCCACCGAAATATTCACAGCCAATGAGACAGTTATCAGGAACAGGTATTTCCATCTCCTACTTATAACCCATACAAACACCAACAAAATAACGACAGTCAGGAAAGTACGATAATAAATCTTATCCAACTCCTTGCGGATATATTCTGTGGCATCATAGCTGGCATGCACTTCATAGCCGTCAGGTAGCTGACGCAGCACCTCAGCCATCTCTGCCTTCACATCCTTGTTCAGTTCTAGCTGGTTGACCGACTCATTAGCAGTGATTGTCAAATAGATGGAATTCAAGCCATTGATACGGTAATAACTCTGTGGAGCAGCTTCCACATGACTGACATTCACCAACTGATCCAATCGTATCAGTTTATCACCGGCAGTCTTTACCACGATATCTGACGGATTGAAAACATCCTCATCCTGTTCAGGCATCACCGTCAGGCGAATCCACTCCTGCTTGCCTTGGGCATCCATGTTGTGCGTTCCCAAGAAAGCTCTCTGCGAATAACGCTGGATAGCAGAGGAAATGTCATCTATCGTTACCCCGACGCTCTGCAACTGACGACTATCGTACTGTAATTGCCACTCCATAGGCGTAGCTCCAGAGAGCGTGATGCGATAGACACCATCGAGCTGTGAGAGGCGTGGACTGATATTCTCTTCTGCATAGCGCTGTATCTCTATGGGAGGCACTAAGGCATTGAGCGTATAAATCATGAATGGACGTGCATTCTCCTCATCAGGCACTTGCATGGTAATGATGGGGTAACTCATGCCCTCTGGCAACTGAGGCCAGGTCTGACGGATAATGGTAGAAGCTTCAAAGCGGGCGGCATCTATGTCAACATGCTTATCGAGTTCTACCCTGATACTGCCTGAACCATTATCCGAGGTCGATTCTATCTTCTTTACACCAGTAATGCGAGCCAGCATGGCTTCGAGCTTACTTGTCACCTCCATCTCAACCACCCTGGATGAACTGCTGGGCACGGAATAGGTTACCGTGAAGCCAGGCAATGCCCTGGACGGGTTGAGCTTGACAGGCAGCAAGGGCAGCATCGCCAGTCCTACCAAAGCAAGACAGACGAATGATACAATCACTGTGAAAGACGACAGTTTCTTCATTGCCAGTCGAACTTATCAGAAAGAGAGAAGCCAGTGGCAAAGTCATGCAACGTGAGCTTCCTGATCTTGTAATAATTCTGCCAATAACTCTGGAGGGCAGAGATATAGTTACGTTGTGCCTCCTGCTGACGGTTCAGCGAGAGTGTCAGACTATTAATATCTGCCCGACCGATAATGAAACGCTGGCGAGTTTCATTGTATGCCATGATGGAAAGGTCGAGTGCCTCTTCTGCACTTGCCACTAAGTCCTGCTGCATATTGAAATCGCTCACCGCCATGATCACCTCCTCCTCAATGGATATTTCACTCTGGCGTGCCGAAGTCTGCACCACGTTCAGGTTGTTCTTAGCCATATTGTACTTACACTTACGCACGCCCCAGTCAATCAATGGGATGGAAACACTCACAGACACCAATTCCTGTTGCAAAGGGTGACTATATGCTTCACGGAAACTCTCTGCCACCTGGTTGAAGCCTACACTGGCAGTCAAGCTGGCATTAAAACGAGATTCCTGACGAGTACGATCCACGTTCTGCTCTGCCTCCAACACGCTTTGCCTCAAGCCCAAGAAGTTGGGATTGTTGGCATGAGCAGCTGCAATGGCATCATCCACAGCCACCTCCACCCTCTGGTGATTGCCAGGCAATTCTACCCGTATTTCCGTTTCCTTATCCATATTCAGGAAAGTGGCGAGTGAATACATGGCTCGCTTCAAAGCACTCTGCTTGTTCTTCAAGGTGTTCAGAGCATTCACCCTATCCAAACATAGAGTCAATACATCTGCATTGCTGATGGCTGCAATCTTGAATCGCTGCATGCCTATATCATAGAGCGTGTCTGTGCTTTGTGCATTTTTTTGAGCCAAGTCATATTCAGCTTGAGCCATCGCCAAGACAAAGAAATGCTCAGTGGCCTGTTCGGATACATGTTCGGCATTGTAAAGATATTCTTTCTTGGCTTTCTCATATTTCAATGGTTCAATCTTACGTTCCCAACGGAAAGCATTGTAACCTATCAAGCTCTGCGAATAGCCAATGCGCAAGGGAACGGTGGTAAATTGAGTGTATTTATTGTGTCCAAAGCTACGCATGTAACCTAAGTCAGTGGATAGGGAGAAGGTTCCACCCGTCAAGTCGAAGTTCTGTTGCAGAGACAATTGTCCATACGAATAGAACGACTGCTGACTGCGATAGACATCTATATCCTGTTCTGAGTCATAACGACGGGTGATGTCACGGTAATACTGTGCAGGGGTTAAGTTCAGTGACAATGATGGCAAACGATTGGCACGATAAGTCCGATACTCCCAATAGCTCGAAAGATACATATTCTTGGTTCTGAATGCCTCCAGTGAGCTGTCATTTGCCAAAGCTATGGTTTGCTGTAAGTCAAGTGTTAATGCCCGCTGGGCTTTGACATTATTGACGATTGACCATTGACTATTAATCATTATTATCAATGCCAATCGTACCAATAACCTTATGTCTTTATTCATCATATTCATATTTTTAATTTTCAATTTTCAATTGTCAATCGTCAATCTTATATATTGCCCAATAAGCAAGCGGAATGATAAAGAGGCTTACCAACGTGCCAATTACCATAGCTCCTATCATCGCAATGGCAAGGGGTTTCTGAAGCTCTGACCCCATGTCGAAGCTGAAGAGCAGCGGCACCATCGCAAAGATGGTGGTGAGTGAAGTCATGATGATGGAGCGTAATCTGCGTCGTCCTGCCTCATGTATGGCCTCTAACAATGGCATCCCTTTCTTACGCAGCTCATTGATTACATCAATCTTCAAGATGGAATCGTTGATGATGATACCACAGGTAACGATGATACCGATAGCAGACATCAGGTTGAGGGTGTGGCCACATATCCATAGCAGCACCAATGCGGCTGCCACATCAATAGGTATTTCTAATAACACAATCAGAGGTTGTACGAAACTCTCGAACTGAGCTGCTAGGATGAAATACATCAGCAGGATGGAAATCAGTAAAATAACCACCAACTCACCCATCATCTCCCGATTATCATAGATACTGCCACTGAACGATACATCCCAATGGCCAGCCTCTTTTGCCACCATTCGGGATGCTTCCTCCAAAGGCCGTTCATCATTCACGTCAAAGAAACTGAAGGGGATATATTCGCCATTCCTGCCAGCTGTGATGGTCTTGACATCTTCAGAGGGAGCCAACTTGACCAAGCTGCTTAGCGGAATGAAATTCACTTGTCCTTGTGCATCCGCCTGTGTCCTCACCAGCGTTTGTGCCATCACCTCGTTCACGGTCTTCTCTGCCCCCACGATACTCACAGGCAGATTCTGCTGGTATGAATGTAAGGTAGCCACACTGTTCTCCTTGAAAGCAGTCTTGAGTGTCTGCATCACCTCATCGTAACTGACGTGATAAAGCTGAAGCATCTCTTGAGAAATGTGGATGTTCAGCTGGTTCTCGAATGCCATACCTTCGGGAGCCTTACCAATCAGTTGAGTCATGCGGCTTTGTAAATTCCTCACCTCATCAGGCTGCGGAGCCATGCCCTTGTTGCGGGCATAGAATTCAGCGGTGAAGGGAGCATCGCCTGTGTCAAACAGCTTCTCGAACACCGTCTCAGGAGGATAGAAAGACACCACTGCCGATGGATAATGCTGCTGTATCCAGTTGGTTATCTTCTCTTGCAAAGGTTGGACATCATCTGTATCCTCAGTCTTGAAATACAGTTCTGCCTCAGTGACCGACAAAGCCTCTCCCCGATCCAACAGATAATCCTGTTGCCCGATGGCAGCAGTCTGTTCAATGGTGGCAGCATTTGTCTCGGCAAAGAGTTCATCCACGCGAGCATGATTCTCATCTATGTGGATATGCTCATTCCACTCCACCCGCGCCATCAGCTCCCGCTGGTCAATCTCAGGCATCCGCTCTATGTGGATGACATTGAACATCAAAACGCAAAGAGGAATAGTCAACAGAGTTAGTACTGAGCATAGCAACTTGTGACAGAACACCCAATTAACACCAGCGTCGTAGACGTTGACCATTGAGCGTTGACCGTTGAACATTGACCGTTGAACATTGACCGTTGACTGTTGACCGTTAAGAGTTCGGTAAACCAAATAATATAGTACTGGCAAAAGCATGATACCTGTAAGGTATGACACCAGCAAGCCCACACTCACGGCAAAGGCCTGGTCATAGAACAGGGCTCCAGCTATACCACTCATAAATACAAGAGGTACAAACACAGCTACGGTTGTCAATGAGGAACTGAGCATAGGGGTAATCACCTCGGAAGTACCAGTCACACAGGCATCAACCAAGTCAAAACCTTTCTCCCTATATTGTGAAATATTCTCCGTCACGATGATACTACTGTCTATCATCATACCCAAAGCCAGAATCAGACCAGAGATAGAGATGATATTCAATGACATATTAAATAGGTAGAAAAACACGAAGCAAGTGATGATGCTCACTACCATACTCAGTCCGATAATGAGAGGTGAACGAACATCACCTAAAAAGAACACTGCCACGATGAAGATAAAGATGAAACCCAACAGCAGGTTCTGCTGTAGGTTGGAGATAGTATAATCAAGCAATTCTGTTTGGTTCCTGCTTATTTGGAAGTCAATATGCGGATAGGTGATTCTGAAAGTATCAATTACTTCAATCACCGCCTGCTTCATATCATCCATATTCTCATCCGCCTGCTTGATAACAGCCAGAGAAACAGCCTGCTTGCCATTCGCCTCACTCAAGCCTACTGCCTTAATTGGCATCAATTCCACCTCGCAAAAGTCACCCATGCGGAAGAACCTGCCTCCCTTGTTGAGCAGAATGTTCTTTACGTCATCTGTCGTTCTGAGCAAAGTATTGAAGCGTATGTTGTATTCATAGTGCCCATCCCGTACCGTCATGCTGCCAGGTGTGACATTGTTCATTGCCAAGGCATTCTCCAAGTCGCTGACGGTTAACCCCATTGATGCCATTTTAGCAGCATCTGGTATAATCTGCAGTTGTTGCTGTACCGTACCAGTGATATCCACCATCGCCACCTCGGGCAGTTGCTCTATCCTACGCTTGATGATGTTCTCTGCTACCTCTGACAATTCCAGGAAGTTTCCATCTGTAGTTAGATTAAGGTAAAACACTGGAATATCAGTCGCACTCGCCTTGATCACCTTCGGTCTATCCACATCCTTAGGCAAGTAGTTCATCGAGGCATCAATCTTCTCGTTCACCTCAATAAAAGCCAGGTCGGTGTTCGTACCAAATTCAAATCCCAAGCGGATGATGCCACTACCATCACGTGTGCGACATTCCAGCGTCTTGAGCTTAGACACCTGCATCAGCTGTTGCCTTACCTGCCGCATCACAGTATTCTCTAATTCTCGTGCCGAAGTATTTTGCGCTGTCACTTGCACGGTTATCTCAGGAATGGCGATGTCAGGCAATAGCGACACAGGCAAGGTGAAGTAAGTCACCAAGCCTATGATGCAACAGGCAGTGAATGCCATCAGCACCGCAATAGGTCTATTTATCAGGAATCTTACCACTTTATTCTATTGACCATTGACCATTGACCATTGACAATTGACCATTGACCATTGACCATTGACTTTTATTCATTATTTCCGACTTTTACTTTAGACTCGTGGGCCAGGTTCACATTGCCCGTCACAATCACTTCATCTCCCTCCTTCAATCCTTCTATAATAGTAAAGGTGTCGGCATTCTCCAAACCAGTCTGCACATAGTTCCACATCGCCTGGTCTCCCTGGAGGGTAAACACCACTTGCCTTCCTTGCCTCAGCACCACCGCACTCTTGGGCACCACCAACTGATCAGGCATCTGCCTCCTCACGCTCACCTTGATATTCATCCCACTGAACAGCCTGTCCGTACCCTTCACCTGAGCCTTTACCAGAACCATACCATTAACATCTACCACCGGATTGATTTCAGTAACAGTTCCTTCATGTGTGGCAGTCATATCAGCGTATGGGGTAATCACCACCTTATCGCCTCGGCGTATCAGGGGCAGCTCGTTTTCCAGCACACTGAATGTGGCCTCCATGCCCTGCGAGCCTATGATGGTACACACGGCATCCGTAGGTGTCACCCTGTTGAAACGCTTCACGTTGAGGTTGGCTATCGTGCCGGCAAAAGGGGCTTTCAATGTGGCATTGGCCTCATTGCTCACTGCCAGTTCGTAAGCCGCCTGGCTCCGGCTAAATCCGCTTCGTGTCTTAGCCAGTTGCATGATATCTGCAGGCACTTCTGCCTCTGGTCTGTTGCCATATCCCTGACCAATGAGCACATCCTGCAGGTCGAGCTTCGCCTGTTCAAAAGCGTTCTGTGCCTGCTCCACCGCATTGTGCAACTTAAACTTGTCGAGCTGTGCAATCACTTGTCCTTGCGCCACATGATCGCCATTCCTCACATGCACACTCTCCAACACGCCATCAGTCTCGAAATGCACATCTGTTAGTTGCATAGCCTCTACTCTGCCGTTACTTACCAACTCATGCTCGAAAGCTTGTCGCTGCAAGGTAATGGTAGTTACCTCGTTTAGCTCAGCCTGTGTCAAGGCATTCACTCCTTCTTCTGAAGTGTCAGAGTTTCCTCCGCCACCACATCCCATACAAAGGCTCGCCATCAGCCAAGCCATCCATCCTATTCCAATCTTTATCTTCATTCGTTCATCCATTAGCTTTTGACAACAAAATAAGGAACATTCCCCAACAGTAAATATAATTAAAATATAATTTGTTCCAATCATTCATGTTTTTTATTACCCTTTTTCAGGTTAAACACACAAAAATAGAGAAAACCACTCTTTCCATCACACAAAAAGAGTTCACAAAAAATTCACTTTTTTCAAAATGGCACTATACTTTCTTCCCTATTCTATCCCATCTCACTTTGCCTTTGCGATCTACCGACTTCCAGATGCGCCAAACCCTGCCCACAATATAGTCATCTGGCACGAGGCCCCAGAAACGGGAATCGATGGAGCTAATGGCATTGTCACCTGCCATGAAGTAATAGTCGTGGGTAAAGGTATATGCGTCAATGACCTCATTCCCTAACCTCACCACCCCCTCATGGTCGATAGTCAGTTCCTGTTTCTGCTCCACCAACTGATGATACAGCTTTCACGTCGTAGAGTCCATCTGAATGCTCTGCCCCCGTTGTGGGATGGGCAGGGGACCAAACTCCTTCAAAGTCCACCCCATACCCACGCCTGCCGAAGCCTCAGGATAAACTGGGTCAGGATACCTTTCAAAGAGGATGCTGTCTGAGAACATTGCCAACTCCATCTGCCCTCGCCTATCGCCCACATTAAGCTCCCCCTCTAAGATAGTTGTTCCCCCCTGATAAACGGGTGAAGTAAGAGGGGGTTGGGTGCCCTTTAGGGCGGGGGAGTATGGCATCTTTATTCTGTATAACCCATTCCTAATACTCAATGTATCCCCTGGCAAGCCGATGCAACGCTTCGTGTAGTACTGCATCACATGAAACCTCACGCTGTCCCACCTACCATACTCATAGGGGAAGTTAAACACCACTACATCATTCCGCTTGATGCCCCTTAGTCCGGGCAGACGATAAATCTCAACATCCTCTAGTCTTGTGGCCTTGAACACATTAAACAGTCTTGGCCCCATGCTGAGCTTCTCCACCAAAATAAAGTCCCCTGGCATTATTTCAGGTACCATCGAATTGGTTGGCACCTTAAACGACACCAAGAGAAATACTTGCAGAAGCAGATAGCACACCACCACCAAGCTCCCATAGAACACGATGTTCACCAATATGCCAAGCCACTTCTTCAATTCCTATTCTTAGTCTAATATCCCTTTCAAGTCCAGATAGCCGAACTGTATCTCGTCATCAAAAGTAAAAAACAGACGGTCATTATCTTCGTCCACACTCATGCGCCAGATTCTATACCCAACATCAAGGGTTTTGATATAATTACCATCCAAGTCAAACACATTAGGCTCAACATCATAATAACCAAAATTGTCTTTGTCTATGTCCCCCCACTCGTCAAAAACATACAAAGTATCTAAATCTACATCAACCCCGTTTACCTCAATCTTTTTGAAATAAACGCCGTAGTAAACCTCTCCTGTTTCCGCATCAATGGAAAAACCAAGTATAGGCATTCTATTGGAATCACTGTGAAATATTGCAGTAATAATTGTATCTTGGCTAGGCTCATTATATGGGTTGAAATGCACTTCATTCTCTTGTATGCAGTAACTGACATTAGGTAGGATGAAGTTCTCAGTATCCGCTGTATATGCGGTATAACCATTGTGGTTCTCGAATAGTTTTAGGTATTTTGCCATAATTAATCTCCTTTTGTTTTCTATATAAATACTATATTGCAATTGTTTATTGTTGTTTTTCTCAAATATTTTGCATATCTTTGCTTGGATAATGATATTTATTATTGAATTAACTAATGTATTTGTAATTATGGCACTTTTGAAAGAAGACGGTAGTTTAGACATTGAACGCATTAACAAACTACCACTTGATGAAAGATTACACGAAATAGGAAAATTCACAAGAGAACAAGTGAATGAATATTTCTCCAAAGCACCTATTAAAGAATCTCATATGCCTATAACACCCGTTAAGGTTGACTATAAAATGGAAGATTTATTGGCAAAAGGATGGGGGACTCTTGATGACATTTATAACATACTTATGAAATAACAAGAAAAGAAATGGTTAAACAATATTTACTAAACGAAGACAATTTACCACCAAAGTTGCCTGTAGTGTATTCTGATGATGTGATGAATGAAATAGAATATATTAGACAACGTAATCTATTTGAAAAAGAAGGACTGTCAAGGTTGTTTTCCCATATTAAAGGGATTGAAAACCATATATCAAATCGTGCTATAGCATTTGGCTATGGAAGTAATTACACGATGGATTCCAATGAAATTACCTATGTTTATGATATGGGAGTCGTTTTTTGCGTTAAAGATGATTCGGAGAAAGTCTTTATTGAAATTTCTTGGATATATTTGAATCTTGAAGATTTTGGGTTACAAGAGAATCGGAATATCAACATATCACGAATCATAACAGAAACCATCAACAGTTATCTAAGAAAGAACTTACTGTTAGTAAATTAAAATGAGCAGCCAAATCAATGGCTGCTCATATTGTATAATTATACACTATTGCCACTTACTGCCAACAAGTATATAATTCCCTAAAATAATCCAACGCCCGTTCTGAATCATTCAGCAAAGCGTATGTCCTGCCGGCATAATAATAGGCTTCAGGAAGATAAGACTTATCTCCCTCATATTCATAATAGCTGATGATAGAAAGAATTAAGCTGTCGCTGCCCAAAGGCAGATTAACCTTGTCGGCAGCTTTGATGCTCTGCAACTGGTATCGCATCTGTACGCCATGGCTTTTGCACCGCATGGTACTATCCATAACAGCTAATACATTATAGGCCTCACGATACCGGGAAGCATCCATCAGACTATCAATATAGTCGAGCGTGAGGTCAGCATCAGAATCGAGCAAACCACCTTCAGCACATCCTGTCATGAAGAGAGCAATCCCTAAAGCCAATATGTAAAGAATACAACGCATCAAGCCACGATTATTCAAATCCGCTTGCAAAAATAATGCTTTTTTGCCATAATGCAATAGGGACTGCGAAGGAAAGTGATCAGTTTCAATAAAAACAGGCAGAGCCGAAACCCTGCCTGTAACATCTTAGATAAAAAGTGGTAATATCAACCATAATAAAAATATCAGTTCTTGTCTTACTTGGTGACACCATACAAAAAAAGACCCCGCAAGATGCAAGGTCTTTATTTGTAGAAATATAGTGGGGATTAAGCTTCCTCAGTCTCAGCAACAACCTCGAAAGGAATGTCAACCTTAACTTCCTTGTGAAGCTGTACATGAGCCACATAGTTACCAACCTCCTTCACAGCACCCTTGACGGTGATGATCTTACGGTCGATTTCATGACCCAACTTAGCCAACTCGTCAGCAACCTGCATAGCGCCAACTGAACCGAAGATGGTACCAGTGTTGCTAACCTTAGCAGCAATCTTCAAGCTAATATCCTTCAATTCTTCAGCCTTAGCCAACGCTTCATTCTTAATCTTCTCCAACTTGTGAGCACGCTGCTTCAAGTCCTCTGCCAATTGCTTCTTTGCAGATGGAGTAGCTACAATAGCCTTTCCCATAGGGATGAGGTAGTTACGGCCATAACCGTCTTTCACCTTAACGATATCGTTCTTGTAACCCAGATTGGCTACATCTTCTTTCAAAATCAATTCCATACTATCTCCTCCTTATTATTTCATCATGTCAGTTACATAAGGCAGCAGAGCCAAGTGACGGGCTCTCTTCACAGCTTGCGCAACACGGCGCTGGAACTTCAAAGAAGTACCTGTGATACGACGAGGCAGAATCTTACCCTGCTCGTTGAGGAACTTCTTCAGGAACTCAGGATCCTTATAGTCAATGTACTTAATACCGGCCTTCTTGAAACGGCAATACTTCTTCTTCTTAACATCTACTGAAGGGGGAGTGAGATATCTAATCTCAGACTGCTCTTGAACGTTCTGATTCTGTGCCATAATTAATCCTCCTTTTTAGCTTTAAGACTTCTTCTCTTTGCAGCATACTCAGCAGCATATTTTTCCTGCTTCAATGTTAGAAAGCGAAGAACACGCTCATCGCGACGATAATTAACCTCTAACTTAGCGATCACTGTAGGATCAGCCTCAAATTCTACCAACTGATAAAATCCAGTGGTCTTCTTCTCAATAGGATAAGCCAGCTTTTTCAAGCCCCAGCTCTCTTCATTCACAATGGTACCACCATTTGCAGTGATGATGCCAGTGAACTTTCCTACCGCTTCCTTCATCTGTTCATCAGACAAAACGGGAGTCAAAATGAAAACGGTTTCGTATTGATTCATACTGTTTAAAATAAAAAAATAAGTTGTTTTGCAAAAATGCGGTTGCAAAGGTAGGGATTTTATTTGTAACTGCAAAAATTTTTTATATCTTTGTACCCAAAATAATTAAAAAGACAAATATGAAAGATATTGAACAGTACGATTTCGACGTTAGCCTGATCTTTGCTGTACTGAATGGCAGGGTATCAGCCGCTATCAATCGCAGGTTATTGATTGACTTTAAGGAACAAAACATCGACATCACTCCTGAACAACTAAGCGTATTATCATTCCTATGGAAGAAGGATATGGTTTCTCAACAGGAGTTGTGTAATATCACTTTTAAAGACAAGCCTAATATGTCGAGGCTGCTTGATAGCCTAGAGGCTAAGGGACTTGTCAAACGCCAAGTTGATGAGAACGACAAGCGCAATAACCTGATTATTCTCACCCCCGAAGGCAGACACATCGAACAGATTGCATTCAAAGTAGCAAATGATACGATGGCAAAGGCACTTTATAATGTAACGCCTGAGGAACTGAGTATGGGGCAAAATCTGCTGAAGAAGATTTTCAATAATATGCAAGAAAAAGCAGAAGAAAAAGGACAAAAGAAGGCAAAACAAAAATAATTGGACTGATTTTAGCATTTTTTCGTCAAATTATTTCGTTCGTTGAAGAATTATGCTTTTCTTTGTAATTGATTTAGGTTAGAATAAATAATAATTAAAAAATAGTGTACACAATGAAAGGCTTATTAAAGAATCTGGGACTGATTTTAATCCTGCTGGGTGGCATCGGTATGATCGCTTGCCAGTTTACCGGCAACGTTAACAACAATGGTGTATTGGGTGGCCTGTTCTTCCTGATGGTGGTAGGTTTGATCGTTTACATCGTTATCAACAAACGTTTGGCGGACTAATTCTTCCCACACGAGTTTCGTGTTAGAGAAAAGTAAAGGCAGCTTCTTTAAAGAGGCTGCCTTTCTTGTTTTCCTTATTCTTCATTCTTAGAATCTGGGATAATGAGTTTGTAACCCTTACCATGGATATTGATAATCTCAATAGCAGGGTCAGCCTTCAAATGCTTACGCAGTTTGGTGATATACACATCCATACTGCGGGCATTGAAATAGTTGTCGTCTATCCAGATAGTCTTTAATGCAAAATCTCGATTTAGCACATCATTAGCGTGTGAGCAGAGAAGATTCAACAGTTCTGACTCCTTGGTGGTAAGCTTAGTCTGCTCGCCATCGATAGACAAAATCTGCTTCTGGATGTCGAAGGTGAACTTGCCAATCTTATACACATTGGTTTCACGATTCTTCTTACCTCTCACTCTACGCAGGATAGCCTCCACACGGAATGTTAGCTCCTCCATGCTAAATGGTTTAGTAATATAATCATCTGCTCCAATCTTGAATCCTTCCAAGATATCTTCCTTCAAGGTCTTAGCTGTCAGGAAAATGATAGGAATCTCGGAATTAGCGGAACGCACCTCCTGCGCAAGTGTGAAACCATCTTTCTTAGGCATCATCACATCGAACACACAGATATCATACTTGTTTTTCAGGAAAGCCTTGTAGCCTGCATCTCCATCAGGAAAGAGGTCTGCCACATAGCCCTTTGCCTGTAAATACTCCCTGAGCAACATACCCAGGTTCTCATCGTCTTCACATAACAGAATACGCAATTTATCGTCCATATCAATCACAATTAAATAAAGGTAATGCAATTATAAACCTAGTTCCGACATTCAACTCACTTTCAGCCTTAATTGTGCCATTATGGTCAGTAATGACCTTCTTCACATAGGCCAAGCCTAAGCCAAATCCCTTTACATCGTGCAGATTACCCGTATGCACGCGGTAGAACCTTTCAAATATCTTCTTTAAATTCTCTTTCTTAATACCAATACCATTGTCCTGTACGACTATCATCAGCTTCTTGCCTTCGTTCCAGGTCTTGACTGTAAGATGAAGGTCCACGTCATCACGCTTGTATTTCACCGCATTGTCCATCAAGTTGAAGATCACGTTGGTGATGTGCATCTCGTCAGCATAAATGATAGGGTCTTCAGCCAATAGTTCACTGTCGATTGTACCATTATAGCGTTCCACCTTCAGGCGGAAGGTATTCACCACACCTTCTATGAGAGCATTCATATCAAGTTCCTTAGGTTTCATCGTACCCTTCTCACGATCGAACATCGACATTTGAAGCACCTTCTCGACCTCTAATCTCAGGCGCTTGGTCTCATCGTTGATGACACCTGAGATGTGTTGGAACATGGAAGGCGACTTGCTCACGGCTGGGTCGTTGAGCATCTGGGCAGCCAATGAGATAGTAGAGATAGGTGTCTTGAACTCATGCGTCATGTTGTGAATGAAATCATTCTTCATCTCAGTCAACTTCTTCTGACGGAAAATCACGTAGATGGTGAAGAGGAAGGTAATAAGCAACACCAGGGTAAAAACCACTGAAGGTATCATGAAACTCACAGAGTCGAAGATGTAGTCGCGCTTACCAGGGAAGTGCACCTGAACCAAACTCATTTTAGCTGGAGTGTCATTCAGGAACAAGGGTTGAGCATAAACCTGATCACTACCCTTCTCGTTATAGTCGGTGCAACGATATATTTCTTTGCCATCACCATCGATAACTTTGAAATGGTAACTCAGATTCACACCGTTATCCACCAAGCCAGAGTGGATATATTGGTCGAGGTTACGGAAATTCACACGCTCAGACACAGGTTTCACATCGGCATTATAAACCATCTGCCAAGCGATCTCATCCAACAGGTCACGCTGATAGAGGTAGCGGTTCCTCAGCATTTCTGCCATCGAACGTGAAGTCTGAGGAATGGTCTTGGTGCCGTGACGGCGTGATATCA
>JAEEGF011533131.1_pt1 | contig 34366 bp, 15 predicted proteins | sample 9134171 | NCBI WGS metagenome assembly JAEEGF01 (sample SAMN16246542, study PRJNA631951) | gut metagenome | biome: gut microbiome; feature: rumen; material: AP-attached | host: Bos | place: Iran: Karaj | collected 2018-10
CCCCATCAGGGGAGGTGACTAATGAGGGTATGGGTCAAAAGTTAATAATCATTACTTCAGCACTTTCTTTCCGTTCACAATGTTGATGCCCTTCTGCAGCTTGCTTACGCGCTGACCGGCAACATTGTAGATAGCAGCGTCATTAAGGTCGTTAACGTCATTAAGGCCGTTAATACCAGTAGCATCTTCACCGTTGAAATAGAATACCTTAACCTCAGTTGCAGGAACCTCTATATATGCCTTACCAGCCTTGATAGTACCCTCATTGGCTTTGTAGAAACCAACAGGCTGACCTTCTGGCTGAGCAAGAACGTACTTGCCAGCAGCTTCAACATCAGTAGCAGCGCCCTTCAGGTCGTTACGCTCTGCCTTAACAGCACCTGTTGTAGGAGCAAAACTGTAGACACCTGCTTCACCCTTCAGGATAACGGGCTCTCCTGCAGCAATCTTGCCCTCGATAGGCTGAACATCCACCAGATTACTCCATACAAGACCAGCAGATGCTACAACACCCTCAGGAATTGTGAGGTCTGCATTGTCAATAAACAGTGTAGCATAACCTGCCTCTGAGATCTCAATAACAACAGGCTTAGTAGCATCCAAAGTAGGATAAGCATCCTTACCTACATCCTGACGGAAGGCAACACCTAACTTCAGAACAATCTCGTTGCTTGCCAGCTGCTCATCAGTAACCTTAGCAGCACCATCCAATGTAACTGTACTTGCAGAGCCATTCACTTTTTCACCCTTATAGTAGCTGTTGTTGATAGAAGAACGAGTGCTCTTAACTGCTCCAAAGAACTGAGCAGCAACAGGAGATGATACAGTACCAATAGAGAGACAGTTCTTAATTGTTACATTTGCACCATTGCTATAGCCAATCATACCACCGAAAGTACAGTTACCTGGAGTTGCGGCTTTGTTAACGAGTTCACCATCAAAGAGACAGTTGCTAATAGTAAGATAGCATGCAGCGTTATTGTTAGCATAACCCACAAGACCACCATAGTTACCATTACCTCCAGCATCATTACCGTCCAAAGTACCAGAATAGGTACAACGGTCAACAATTGTTGCATTACCATTGAGTGCACCACCAAGGATACCACCTACTTGAGCACCGGCCAGCTGGTTGTTGTAGTTCATCTTGCTGTTGATGTTCTGGATGAGGACACCACCATCACCTGCAACACCGATAAGAGCAACTGCTCTACCTGTAACACTCGCAGAAACGGTCATGGTTCCCTCTGCTGTGAAATTCTTCACAACAGCGCCTGTTGTAAGCTTACCGAACAGACCGTTGTACTGACCAGTTGCTGTGTAAGTGATATTCTTAATAGTATGACCCTGACCATCAAATGTACCCTTGAATGGCTTGTCATTATTACCAATAGAAGTCCATGCATCATTAGTGATTGCCTGAGCAAGGTCAATATCTGTAGTAAGAACAGCCTTAGCATCTGTGGCACCACCGTTTACAATTGTTGCGAAGTTAGCCAACTGAGGTGCAGCACTAATCTGATATACACCGTCAACCTGTGCCATGGTGTTAGCAGCAATGATTGCAGGAACCTCAGCTGTGATGTAATTGATTGCCCCATTAAAATTAGGAACCAGATCGTCTGCGGTAGCAGTTGCTACTGCGGTAATCTTGGCAGTAATAGTTTCTGTAAACTGTGCTATCAGTTTCTGCTTAATAGCATCTGGCATCTCTAAGCCTTCTTCAAGATTTGCAAGAGCCATGCTAACCTTAGTCAAAGAATCAACATATTCCTGACGGATAGCAGTAAACTCTTCATCAGGCAAGAACTTGAATTCAGACATCTGGATGGAACCGCCATCAAATGCGGATTCAACCTCAATCTTGAAGTACTTATAGTTACTTTCCCATTTCTCGCTAATATTAAAGTAAGCGGGAGCAAAGTTATCAGCAGGCAGACGGTCCTTGCCAATATCAGACTTCGCATCAAGTAATACCCATGAACTAAAATCACGAGTTACAAACTTTGATTCCTCTGAGCCTGATGGTACTTTTGCATTGCAGCCATATATCTTCCAGCTCTTCCAGTTACGACCCGAATTGCCCTTGGTATCATTACCGGTAACTAACATGTACTGGTTGAAAGCCTTTGCAGCATAGGCCTTGAAGATAACGTATGAGCCGCCTTCGGGCAAGTTACCACCCCACTTGGTCTTTTCGTTGCCATCCAGTAACTTGGTATGATTCTCGCCATCACTCCAAGCAGTATTACCGCTAATGGGACGATAACCTCCGGTCATGAAGTCAGCTGACTCACTGAGTGCGTCCTTCAAAGAGACCAATTCGTTATATATCTTAGTCAGAGCAACAGCATCAGAGGTTGTTTGAAGCTCAGCAAATTTCTCTGTGAAAATTGTCTTAGAAGCTTCTAGGTCAGATTCAACCACCATATCGGCTACACCAGCGGCAAAGTCTGTCAACTCATCTACCAAAGGCTTACGGATAGCCTCAAACTCATCCTGAGTGCAGAGATACATCTCTGACATCTGCTGCTGAGAGCCGGAATGAGGCGCAGTTACCTTCACCATGTAATACAGGTAATCCTGGGTAACACCCTTATTAAAATCGAATGTTGCAGGATAGAAGTTCTTCATAGGCAGATACTCCTCGCTGACATCAGTTCTCTCATCAAGCAAGACCCATTCTGCGGCATCTTTATTAAGAGCTTCATTAAAGGATGCAAAGTTACCGCCATATACGTTCCAGGACTTCCAGTTACGACCTGTGCTGTTAGCGGTGTCGTTACCCGTTACAAGCTTGTAGAAGAACGGTTTGAAAGCAGCTTTCACACGGAAGATAACATACTGTGGGAAATTATTGCCACCCCACTTTGTTGACTCTTTACCATCAACCAACTGTGAATAGTTGCCGTCGCCCCAGCAATCAGAGCCGGCGATTGCAGCATAATTCGCACCATTGACAAACAGCTTCACAGCCTTGGCAATAGCATTTTCTTCGGCTGCCTTCAATTTCGTTTCAAGTGTAGCATACTCACCAGTTTGTATGCCTGCTGCCAACAAATTATCTAAGTCCAAGCCGGCAAAGAAGGTCGCATATTCCTGACACCAAGAATCGTTTTCACCCAACAGAGACTCATATTCAGCCTTAGTAGCCTTTGCAGCATTTACTAGGTTTGTATAGTATTGAGCATCAGATACATCAGAAGTACTTACAACATGGAATTCACCTACCTGTGTCCAGCCATTGCTCTTCATAGCATTCAAAGTCAGCTTAATATAGCGGAACTTGTCGGTTGTATTAGAAGGAGTGAACTCATATGTCGTAAAGTTCTCGTTCCGGATTACGTTATCGTTAACCACTTCGTCAATAAGTGTCCAGTTGCTATTATCATTGGAGCCTTCAATCTTCCAGCTCTTGGGAGCACGGTCGTTCCAACTGCCATCATCGTGAGTAGAGAAAGAATAGCTCTTTACTGCATATGCCTGACCATCACCCGTCTCAATGGTTACCCAATTCTTGCCATTAGCCAAGTTGCTGCCTTCCCACTTCTGGCCAATCAACAGGTCAACAGCCTTCTTGGAATTATCCTGAGAAGAAGCTTTCCACTTGTAGCTGACCACACGATTAGGCTCACCCAGAATCTTGAACTCAGAAAGCTGAATCAGACCATCATAACGATCCTGATCGTTTTCCCTGTATTTCTTTCTTTCATTAAGGACAAGCTTAAAATACTTAAAAGACTTGTTAACGCCCTTTTCGCAGAAGAAACGCTGTGTAAAGTAATTCTTCCGCTGAACCATCTCGTTACGACCAAGGTCAGAGAGCGCTACCCAACCTGCTGCACTTGGGTCAGCTGCGACCGTTGCGTCATTGGTACCAAAAAGTTGCCATTTTCCGATACAGCGATCATAGTCCACGTTGTCATTAGCAGTAGTCATGTCATAGCCCCACACATAAACAGGTTCGGAAGCTTCAATGAGTGCATAGACATCATTGCCACAATTACCACAATACTTGGTTTCCCGATTGCTGTCGAAGAGCTTGGCAACGCCTTCGTTACCCTCAAAGTTAGTTCCGCCCGTACAGGTAAATGTGACCTGGGCAGAAACTGTTGCCGCCATTAAGAAAGCAGCCAACAATGTCGTTAGTTTGTTTCTCTTCATAAAAACAGAATGTTAAGTTAATAGTTATACCTGGGTAGCAACATTTCCTCTTTCCGAGACGAACACTGCATCCAGGCGGTTAATTATAAAATAGTTTTTGTTCTTTCTTTCGTTAACCTGATTCCAGGCGTTTTTAGGTTTTACTAAGTTCAGTTTTAGTCTTACATCCGGGCAAAGATATGTTTTTTTTGAATAAACTCCAAATATAATCTAATATTTTTATACATACGAGTTGGCAACAAGAAACAAGAGAGTATAAAGTCCGAAAGGCATGTACAAAAAGAAAACAGTAAACAAAATAGCCATTCCGTTATTAGGAATTATCAATAAATGTTTTGTGGATTTTCTATATTATTGTATCTTTGCAAGGCCTTATGTATAAGGGACAAGGGCCTATTAGGCAGGAAAGAACGCCTAAAAAGACGTACAACTGCCCAAAACATAATATTTTATAACAGGAGTTCCGGAAGTTAAAGAGGAAGTTAAAATGGAAGTTAAATTGGAAGTTAAATTGGAAGTTAAATTGGACAATACCATATAGGCTGACAGCATCCAAAACTATCGTCCTGCCAGCCGCGCTGGCTTAACTCCCTGCGCAAAGCACATAACTTCCTATTTAAATTCATTTTATAACTCCCGAAAGTTAAATTATAAAAATATTCTTTTAGGGATATACAATAAATAAGTGTATAGCGACGTTATTAAATTTAGGATGAAAAGACTACTCTGGATAGGAATGCTGTTGATAAGTCTGGGTGCAAAAGCTCAGTTTGATGCGGCATTTACCAATTCCTGGGCACTACAATCCTACTTCAATCCTGCAGCGGCAGGAGTGGATGGTATGTTGAACGTCAAAGCGGCCTACAGCATGCAGATGGTGGGGTTCGAGGACGCTCCCAAGACCATGCTCATAACAGCAGACATGCCTCTCTTCTTTCTGGGACCCCAACATGGTGTGGGTTTGGGACTGTACAGCGACAAAGCAGGTGTCTTCAATACACAAAAGATATCACTGACCTATGCCTACCACCTGAAGCTGTGGGGCGGAACCATGAGTATTAGTGCAAGACCTGCTCTCTTTGTTGAGAAAACAGACGGCTCAAAACTTGACCTGGAGCGCGCTAACGACCCCGCCTTCGCCACCAGCGAGTCAAAGGGACAATCACTGGATCTGGACTTCGGCCTGAGATATACCTATAAAAAACTATGGTATGCAGGAGCCAGCGTCCATCATCTAATGGGACCAACCATTACACTGGGAGACGAAAAGACGCATGAGATTACAATAGATCCTGTTTTCTATATGACAGGAGGATACAGGTACAAGTTCCGCTACCCCCGATACGCACTGGCAATGGATGCCATCCTAAGAAGCGACCTGCAGAACTGGAGAGGCGATATCACAGCCCGTCTGGAATACAATGGCGAGAAGCATAAACTGTACGGCGGTATTATGTACAGTCCCATGAACAGCGTGGGCATCCTGCTGGGATATAACTTCCACGGTATCAACATAGGATACTCTTACGAGGTATATACAGGCGGAATAGGAGTACAAAATGGTACGCACGAGATAATGATAGGTTACCAGACAGACCTGAACCTGGGTAAGAAAGGTAAGAACCTGCATAAGAGCGTGAGACTGCTATGACCCCAGCCCCATCGGGGGGGATGGGAGAGAAAAATTAAAAGAGAAAAATAAAATTATATATAAATAAGGTATATAGGCGGCAAAGACCATGATAATGATATAACGTCATAACGAAAAGGCCGCCACCCAAAACAAAAAAGGAAAAAATAACTAAACAAAATAATATGAAGACAAAAAGTCTGGTACTTTTCTTTATGGCAATTCTTTGCCTGACTTTGGCTGCTTGTATGGGAGCTAACTCTAATGCTAATGCAGTTGGAGGCGAACTGACAGGAGTCAGAGGTGCTGCAATGTCTGAACCTACACCATACGGTATGGTGGCTGTTCACAAGGGATCACTGAAGATTGGTCTGCAGGAGAACGATACGTTGTGGGGCGCGGACTTCCCTTTGAGAGACATCAGTGTGGACGGATTCTGGATGGATGAACACGAGGTTAGCAATGCCAAGTACCGCCAGTTTGTAAACTGGGTACGCGACAGTATTATCCGTGAGCGTCTGGCTGATCCCAACTATGCTGGCGATGAAACTTATAAGATAACAGAAGATAAGGAAGGTAATGAAATTACGCCTTATCTGAACTGGAGCAAGCCTATTCCCTGGCGTAGAGCCAACGAGGATGAGGACCGTGCTATCCAGAGCGTATATGTTATTCATCCCATTGACGGCACTAAGATGCTGGATGCCAAGCAGATGAACTATCGCTATGAAATCTACGACTATGTAGCTGCCGCCCAGCGTAAGTATCGCTTGGATCCAGAAGAGCGCGACCTGAACACAGACCACGCTGTCAACAGAGAACAGGTAATGATCAGCAAGGATACCGCATGGATTGATGACGACGGTAAAATTATCCGTCAGACCATTACACGCCCATTGAGCGGACCATGGGACTTCCTGAATACCTACATCGTAAATATCTATCCTGACACCACATGTTGGGTTAACGACTTCCAGAATGCTGATAATGAACGCTACATGAAGCTCTACTTCAGTAACCCTGCCTATGATGACTATCCTGTTGTTGGAATCTCATGGGATCAGGCCAATGCTTTCTGCGCATGGCGTACCAACTTCCTGATGAAGGGCTTAGGCGGTTATGCCAAGCAGATTCAGCGCTACCGTCTGCCCAGCGAGGTGGAATGGGAGTATGCTGCTCGTGGCAAAGAGGGTAATCCCTTCCCCTGGACGAGTGCCGAGGTGAAGAGCGACAAGGGTTGCTACTATGCCAACTTCAAACCAGACCGCGGCAACTACACTAAGGACGGTAGTCTTATTACAAGCAAGTGCGGTATCTTCAGCGCCAACAGCAACGGCCTCTATGATATGGCCGGAAATGTAGCAGAGTGGACTAACACTGTATATACAGAAGCTGGTGTGGAAAGCATGAGCGATATGAACCCCGACCTGAAGTATAATGCCGCCAAGGAGGACCCCTATCGTCTGAAGAAGAAGAGCGTAAGAGGCGGTTCCTGGAAAGACCCTGAAAGCATGATCCGAAGCGCCTGGCGTTCATACGAATACCAGAACCAGCCTCGTTGCTACATAGGCTTCCGCTGCGTCCGTACTATGGTGAATGACAGAGGAAATTCCGGTGCTGTCAAACCTGGAAAGGCAAGCAGCAAGGGCGGAAAGAGTAAATCTTCATCAGGCGGCCCAACCGTAAGTACAAGAAAGGTGAGAAGATAAAAGTTAAAAGAGAAAAGATAAAAGTTGGGCGGCCAGGAACCATCGTAATAACGAGATAGCGTTATAACGTCATAACAAGAAAGCCGCCAAAATGAAATAAACAGAAAACAAAAACAAACAGATATGAATCCTATAGCCAAATTACAGAAGTGGATGGACTCCCCATATGGCCAAGTATTTATGAACTACTCCTACAGTTGGGGTGCATCAGTCGTCATCTTGGGAGCATTGTTTAAACTAACTCACATCCAAGGAGCCAATGTCATGCTTTGGATAGGTATGATTGTAGAGGCGATTGTGTTCTTCATCTCTGGTTTTGAGAAGACATACGACAAGGTTCCCAAATCAGAGGGAGCTTCAGCTGCAGGCGGCCAGACCGTTGTGGTAGCAGGTGGTAGTCCTCTACCTGAAGGTGCCGAGATTCCTGAAGGTCCTATCGTAATAGGTGGCGGTGCTCCTATAGTAGCAGGTGGTGTTCCTAACGGCAACATAGATCCTGAGGCTCTGAAAGCAGGAACAGGTCTTAGCGCCGCAGCAGCTAACCTAGCAGCAGCCGGACAGGCAGCAGCACAGGCTCAGCTGGCATTGGAACAGATAAAGAACGGCGGTCCAGCCATAGATCCCAACCAGATCAAGGCTACAGATCCCGCAGCTATAGAAGAGGCTGTAAAGAACTATGCAGAAGAACTGACAGAATTGACAGAGGTGCTGGGACGCGTAAAGGCACAGGCTGCACGCATGAGCACAGACAGTGAGGAGATGGAGAACCTGAACCGCACACTTACCGGTATTGCCACCGTTTACGAACTGCAGCTGCGTAACATCAGCAAGCAGGTCAGCACCATAGAGCAGATTGACGAGCAGACTCGTAAGATGGCCCAGCAGATTCAGGAACTGAACGAGGTTTACAGCCGTATGATAAAGGCATTGACCGTTAACATGGGACCCGCCGTGAACGTATCCTCTGAAGAGAATTCATAATTCATAATTCACAATTCATAATTAAGATTCTTCATTCTTAATTCAAAATTCTTAATTTAATTGCGATGCCTATACAGAAGAAGAGGATGTCTCCTCGCCAAAAAATGATAAACCTGATGTACTTGGTACTGATGGCCATGCTGGCTCTGAACGTATCAAGCGACGTGCTGAATGGTTTCTCATTGGTGTCGGACAGTCTGAATAAATCAACCCAGAATGCCAGTCATGTAAACAATGACATTTACAATACCTTTGAGGAGCAGATGAAGAACAACCCCACAAAGGTGAAGCAATGGTATGACAAGGCTCAGTATGTGCGTACCATAAGTGATTCCATCTACAATCTGGCAGAGGAACTGAAAATTGCTATCGTAAAGAAGAGTGATGGCGAAGAGGCTGACGTGAATGACATCAAGAACCGTGAAGACCTGGAGGCAAGTACCCAGATTATGCTGGCACCGGTAACAGGACGCGGCAAGGAGCTTTACAAGGCTATCAACAGCTATCGTGAGAGAATTGTGAAGATGGTTACGGACAAGGAGAAGAAGGAAATCATCTCAAGCAATTTAAATACCGAGGTTCCTGCTAAAGGACGTCTGATGGGAAAGAACTGGCAGGAATACATGTTTGAGAATATGCCTACAGCAGCAGCTGTTACCCTGCTGACAAAACTACAGAGCGATGTACGCTATGCTGAGGGTGAGGTACTTCATAACCTTATCAGTAATGTTGACATAAAGGATATCCGAGTAAACCAACTGAATGCCTACGTTATCCCAAGCTCACAGACCGTAGTTCAGGGCGGACGCTTCAGTGCTCAGATTATCATGGCTGCCGTAGATACCACACGCCGGCCCACTATCTATATTGGCGGACAACCTATCAAGAGCGATAAGGGACTTTACGAAACCGTTTGCAACAAAACGGGTGACTTCACTCTGAGCGGCTTCATTGAGATGCTGAACGGAAACGGCGAAAAGGTGAAACGTGATTTCTCGCAGAAATATACCGTTGTAGCCCCCAGTGCTACTGTTAGTGCCGACATCATGAACGTGCTCTATGCCGGTTATGATAACCCTATGAGCGTATCTGTTCCAGGTATTCCCAGCAATAAGCTACATGTTAGCATGACAGGTGGATCACTCACCCAGAAAGGAGATGGACATTACATTGCCCGTCCTACTACACCAGGCGGTGAAGCTGTCATTACCGTATCAGCACAAAACGAGGGACGTACCCAGGAAATGGGTAAGTTTACCTTCCGTATAAGGAAGTTACCCGATCCTATGGCATTTATAGCATATTCAGACGGACAAGGAGGCAAAAATCACTTCAAGGGTGGAGCCCTAAGCAAGCAGATCCTAATGGGTACTGAGGGTATTGGCGCTGCCATTGATGACGGCCTGCTGAACATTACCTTCCGCGTACAAGGCTTTGAGACAGTCTTCTACGATGCAATGGGTAATGCCGTTCCATTCAAGAGTAACGGAGCAAACTTTACTGAACAGCAGAAGAATCAGATCAGAGGCTTGGCACGTAACAAGCGATTCTATATCACAGATGTCCGTGCTGTAGGACCTGACGGAATAGAAAGAACCCTGGATGGGGCCATGCAGGTTATCATTAAGTAAAGACCCCTCGGCTCCCCTTAGGGGGAGGGAAGAGAGAAGAGAAAAGATAAAAGTGAAAACATAAAAAATATGAAACGTACACTATTCATAATAGCAGCATCCTTACTGACAGGAAGCATGACATTTGCACAGCCTGCTAAACGTCGTACTACAACCACGGCCGGATCTACTGCAACTGCCACAACAACAGCAGCCAAGCAGAACAATGACCGTGCATCTCTGCAATTCCCTACATCGGCAACTATGCCGGAGGATGTAGTTTGGAAGCGCGATATCTATCGTCAGCTCGACCTGATGAAGGATAAGAACGCTCCATTGTACTACCCTGTAGAGCCCATAGGAAAGCAGGTGAATCTGTTCACCTATCTGTTCCGTCTGATCCAGACAGGACGCGTGACAGCCTATACCTATAAGCTGGATGGCAATGAATCGTTTGAGGAAAAGGACAAACTCAGCGTAAAGGATCTGTTGGAACGCTATAATATCTATTACGAAGAGAAAGACGGAAAGATTGTGGTGGCTGATGCCGATGTACCCAGTGCAGAGGCCAAACGCTACTACATTAAGGAGAGTGTCTATCTGGATCAGCGCACAGGCACCTTCAGTACCAAGGTTACAGCTCTTTGCCCCATTCTGATGCGTGGAGCAGATGAATTCAGTACAGATGTAGAAGCAACACCCTACCCTCTCTTCTGGTTGAAATATGATGATGTGGCTCCATGGCTATCTAAACTGCCTATGATGGGTAGCAATCTGAATAACGTAACTAACATGACTGCAGATGACTTCTTTACCATGAACCGCTACGAGGGAAAAATCTACAAGACAAATAATCTGCAAGGTAAGATTCTGGCTAACTACTGCGAGACTGACAGCGCCATGAAGAAGGAACAGCAGCGTATTGAGAAGCAGATTGTTGACTTCGAGGAAGGCGTATGGGGACATGAAATTATAGACAGCACCAAGTTAGACAGTATAGCTCTGGCTGAAGCAGCTGCACCTAAGGCAGCCAAAAAGTCTGGAAGCGTTTGGGGAAAACGTACCAAGACTCCAACAGCAACAACTACCGCACCAGCCAAGAGCACAGCCGGGGCTAAGAAGGAGTCTGCACCTGCAGCTCCACGTGTGAGCGCCCGCAGACAGAGAAGATAAGGGGGCATTATGGCACAATTTGCCGATGTCATACTGCCTCTACCCTTAGAAGGTACATTCACTTATAGCTTACCCGAGACTTTCGCCAATCTGGTTCAGGTAGGAAGTCGGATTATTGTTCCGTTTGGGACAACAAAGTTCTACAGTGCCATCGTAGTGAAACTACATGACACTGTTCCTTCTTATACAACCAAGGCAGCTATGGAGCTGCTTGACAGCAGCCCTATAGTTACAAGCGCCCAACTGAAGCTATGGAAGTGGATAGCTGATTACTATCTGTGTACCATAGGAGATGTCTATAAAGCTGCACTCCCCAGTGGTATGAAGCTGGAGAGCGAATCCAGCGTAATGTACAATGAGGAGTTTGTTGCAGATGATACCCTAACTCCGTCGGAAGAGAAGATCATCCAGGCACTGGAGGAGGATACAACCCAATCGCTTTCGACCCTACAGAAAAGGACGGGCATCAAGAACATACTACCTTTGGTAAAACGACTGCTGGAGAAGGATGCCATCCAAATTAAGGAGGAGGTAAAAAGAACGTATAAGCCCCGCTATGCTACATACATTAGGATAACAGAGCCCTACTTCAACGAAGAGAAAATCAATCAAGCCCTTACTCTGCTAAAGCGTTCTGCCAAACAAACGGAACTGTTACAAAAGTATATATCCCTATCAGGGATATCTGCGGCTCTGGCCTTACAGAACCAGCAACTCCTAAAGGAGACAACCAGGCAGGAACTGATGGAAAGTACAGCATGTACACCCAGTGTACTGAAGGGACTATGCCAGAAAGGAATCCTGGAACTATATCAGAAACCCATTGGACGTATTACGCAGCAGTATCTGCCAACGGAACTGGTCATGCATCCCCTCAGCGAGGATCAGGCACGCGCCAAAGACAAGATAAAGGAATGCTGGAAACAACAGGATGTATGTCTGCTGCATGGCGTAACAAGCAGCGGTAAGACTGAAGTCTATATTCATCTGATTAAGGAGATAATAGAGCAAGGCAAACAGGTACTCTTCATGCTTCCTGAAATTGTACTGACAGCCCAGTTGACAGACCGCATGAAACGTGTCTTCGGTGACCGGCTAGGAGTCTATCACTCAAGGTATCCGGATGCAGAACGCGTAGAAGTATATCAGAAGATGTTATCTGACACCCCATACGATATCATTGTAGGAGTCAGGAGCAGCATTTTTCTCCCCTTCAAGAAATTAGGACTTATCATCATAGACGAGGAACATGAGACCAGTTTCAAACAACAGGATCCTGCTCCACGCTACCAAGCCCGTAACGTAGCCCTGGTGATGGCAAAGACGGCCAAAGCTAAAACGCTATTAGGCTCAGCAACGCCTAGCTTGGAATCCTACTACAACGCCGAAACCGGTAAATACGGATTGGTACAGTTACACAAGAGATATGGCAATGTACAACTACCGCAGATTGAGGTAGTAAACATGCGTGAAATGGCCAAGAAGAAAATGATGATAGGGCCATTCACGCCACAGTTGATACAACGGATTAGAGAGGCACTGGAACAGAACAAACAGGTGATACTTTTCCAAAACAGACGCGGCTATGCCCCTATGATGGAATGCAAGACCTGCGGCTGGGTACCACGTTGTCAGAAGTGCGATGTAAGCCTAACGCTACATAGGAATATGCGTCAGCTAACCTGTCACTACTGTGGAGCCTCCTACCCTATTCCTGAGAAATGTCCTAACTGCGGTGAACAGAACCTAATGGGCAGAGGATATGGAACAGAACGTATAGAAGACTGCCTCCAAAATATCTTCCCTGAGGCAAGAATTGCCAGGATGGATCTGGATACAACCAGAAGCCGGCAACGATATGAACAGATCATCTATGATTTCCAACATTATAAGACGGATATTCTGGTAGGAACACAGATGGTCACAAAAGGACTGGACTTTGACCGTGTAAGTGTTGTGGGCATCTTAAATGCCAGCACCATGTTGTCACAGCCCGATTTCCGTAGTTACGAGCATGCCTTCCAGATGATGGAACAGGTAGCAGGCCGCGCAGGTAGAAAGAAGGAACAAGGCTATGTTGTTCTACAGACGATGGATGTAGAAGCGTCCGCTATCAAACAAGTAGTAGATCATAACTATACTGCCATGTACAAGGAGCAGATGGAAGAAAGAAGTCTCTTCAACTATCCTCCAAACTGCCGCCTGATATATGTATACATGAAACACAGAGACGAGAGGGTACTGGAGGCTCTCTCCAGGGATTATGCTAATCTGTTGAAACAGATCTTCGGCCAACGAATACTGGGACCTGATACACCTCCCATTGCCAAGGTACAGATGATGTATATCCGCAAGATCATTGTCAAGATAGAGCTATCAGCTTCCATAGCAGAAGCACGCAAGCGGTTACGGGAGATACAACACTACGTAACCAATCATCCGCAATACAAGTCTGCCATTATCTATTATGATGTAGACTAAGACATCGCCCCCAGGGGGGGGGGGGAGAGGCCGGTACTATTTACGCGTTAACCGTATCACCTTACTGGCATACTCGCCACGGAAATCAATCTCTACACCTTGCTGCATCAGGAAACGACCGGTGAAGGAACTGCCTTCCCAGTGATCAGCATTACCCTGACGGCAGAGTTCAGTAAGCGTATAGGTGGCATTAGGATCCAAGCCTGCAAAGTAGAAACGAGGACGGAAGAAATCAACATAATGCTCAAACTTGTAAGCAAAGAAGATGGCTTCCTTCTTATCCTCGCCGACAAACATCTCACTACAATAGCCGTTTCCCTCATAAGGAGAAATCAGGCGATACAAATCCCCTTGCTGCACAATAGGACGTATGGTCTCTTTGTATGTCTTGAAGCATGACTGAGCAAACTTCATCTCATCTGCTGAGAGGTCGGATGGCTTCATCTCCATTCCAAGACGACCCGTCATAGCCACATCGAAACGGAACTTCAAAGGCAAACTGCGACGAGTCTGATGATTGGGGCTGGCACTTACATGCTGAGCCATAGCACAAGCAGGGAAGAACATACTGGTTCCCCATTGGATAAAGAGACGTTGCTTGGCATCTGTATTGTCACTTACCCAGAATTCATCAAAATAAGGCATCAACCCATAGTTGACACGTCCGCCACCACTGGCACAACACTGGATAACAAGGTCAGGATATTTGGCACGTATACGCTTGAGAGTCTTAATGAGACCCAAGTGATAATCCACATAAAGATGACTCTGATTGTCGGCACTTAGATAATGCGAGCCAAAGTTTTTGGTCTCCATATTGCAGTCCCACTTAATATAATAGGTATTGGGGGTCTCTGTCATGATGTCATCAACCACCTTATAGACAAAATCCTGAACTGCGGGATTACTCATATCCAAGACCAGCTGGGTTCCACCACGTCCCGTGCTGGGTTCACGCGTAGGATGACATACCACCCAGTCAGGGTGCTTCTCGTAAAGCTCACTCTTGGTATTGGTCATCTCGGGCTCTATCCAGATACCCCACTTAAGACCACGCTCAGCACAAGCCTTCTCCAATGCCGGAACACCCTTGGGAAGTTTCTCGGTATCAGTAACCCAGTCGCCTAAGGCACAGTTGTCTACAGAACGTTTGTACTTATTGCCAAACCAACCGTCATCCATCACAAAAAGCTCACCACCTAACTGCTTCACACCATCCATCATCTTCTCCATTCCGTCCTGGCTGACATTCAGATAGACACCTTCCCAGGAATTGAGGAGGGTCTTGCGCAAAGCTGTTCCATTATGAACCATATTGTTTTTACGGGCCCAGCGGTGGAAACTGCGACTGGCACCGCCCAAGCCCTCATTACTATAGGTAAGAGCGAGAACAGGAGTTGTAAAGGTCTCACCTTTCTTGAGTGTATACTGTGAGTTGGTATCATCAATACCTGCCACAAAACGATGGATCTTCTTTCCCTGCGTATCAATAGTCATACGGAAGTTACCACTCCAGCAGAGAGCAGCACCCACCACTCGGCCATAGTTCTCCTGCGGCCTGCCATCCAGAGATATCATCAGGTTGGGACGGTTCATGTAGGCATTCTTAGTACCGGTAAGATCATGTATCTCAAAGATACCGGGTTTCAGCGCTTCTTCTGAGACCTGTGCCTCAGCGCCCCATGACCCATGTTCATGCTGAACCCAGACATTACCCTGACGGATTGGCAGAAAACCGCTGGCATACTTAAGGAGGCTGACAGGCTTCTTCTCGTTATTACGGATAACCGACCAGGTTTCTATAACATCACAGTTATCATAAGTCCTATAGCACACATCAACCAGAAAATCATATACCTTGTCCTTCATGGTAATGGTATAGACGGTGGAATTACCTTCGGTTGTAACCACATCACTCAGATATGTCAGTTCTGTGGACATATTGCCGTCCGAATGGCGAACACTGAGAGCCGTTATATCATAATTACCCAGTCCAAAAGCAGGATAGGCATCTTCCCAAAGACTATAGGCACGGTACACCTGTTCTGCGTCTGCAACACGTTCACCATAATAGCTGACATGTAAAGGCAAACCCGCTTCTGCCTTCAGCAGCAATGTAGTACCGGGTGAATTAACATAGATATCCTTTGCAGATAGAAGAGCGACTGCAAAAAGAGACATAACAGATAAGAATACTTTCTTCATGGGGTTGACAGGTTTATAATTATACGCTTTATAAAGGAGTAAAAGCTTTGCTACGGATATTATCCTGCAAAGCTTTTACATTATTGTCTTATGATAGAATTACCAGATATCCTCAGGTTTCTCAGGATTATCATAGATTTCCTTCGGACACCATTCAAAGTAATCAAGGTACAATTCCTTCTTGTCAGTATCAAGTACGGACTTGAAACGGATATAATATGTTTCCTTGGGATCCAATGTCTGACGGACCAGAATGTGACGCTTCTGACGATCATCATCACGGGCGGTCTTACCTTCACCGTATTCATGCTTCGCAGCCTTCATCAGACCATGGTTTCTCAGTTTGTGGTCGATCTCAATAATCTGGTCTTCATCATGACCTTCGTCCTTGATGTCGCCCCAAGAAGCACCTTGGCCGCCATAAGTAATCGCGATACCCTCTGCCATATTCACAGGAATACCTGCAGCCGGAAGGTTATCAGGATCAGAACCGAAATAGACCTGGGTAATACCACGGGCACCTGTGGCAAGTACCTTATAACGCAACTCGTATGTACCGCGCTTGGGAACAGGAGGCAGGGTAAACATGATATCGTATTTACCGAATACCTTGTCCTCGTCCTGGCAATAGTTTGGCCAGTCGGTCATATGACCATTGTAGTGGATGAAATGAGTCTCCTCATTCAGGATACTTGCATTATCAAAATACTTGTAATCCTTGTCCTGAGGAACATACACATGCTGGAATTTTCCCTCAGAAGATTCTGCACGACGCAGATTATTTGTAATGGCCTCGGGGAACAAAGCAAAGAGGTCAAAACGGATACGTTCCTTTGCTAAATTGTCACGTACTGCATCTGTGTAAGCCAAGGGACCGTCTATAGGATAGATGCAGGCATTGTTAATATCGTTGACAACAGCCATTTCGCTTTCACGTCCAATGTTAATACCGGTCTTTCCGGGTTCACAATACAACTCATGGCCAGTACCGCTAAGACCATTATCAAGAACAGGGAAACGGTTAAGATAAACACCTGAACTCTCCTTGCTCTCATAAATCTTCAGCAAACGACGAGTTCCCTTACCAATAGTACAATACCATTCATAGATGGGGATAGATAAGGTTGGACGACCATAGAGGCTGCCGATTTCATTACAGTTGTACACCAACTTGTTGGCAGGAATTCGCATTGGCAGTATATGATAAGTTACCCAACGATATAAGATATGATTGGGCGAAGCATAATTTTCATCTGTAAGGTTGGCTTCATCAGACAAATACATTTTTTTAGTCTGAAGCCAATTGATAAGTTGCTGTAGAGCATCTGGTGCAGTCGGGTCAATACCCTGTGAACGCCAGTATTCGTCAGTCTCCGCAAAGATGGTATATCCTATTCTGCGGTGTTCAGGTGCATGTGCATCGGGATCGCCAGGGGTAGATGACTTATCGCCTCCTGATTTAGCCTGATAATCTTTCATGTCGGGAATCAATCCCTTCAGATACTTCTGTTCATATGTATCATCATTCTCAATGCTGAGAAGATCCAACAATCCGCATGCCTGTATAACACGGGCCATCATCAGATAACCCTCAGTCTTGTTGTTCAAGATTTCCTGCAGGTATGTAGCACATGATTCGTCCTTGGGAGCAATTACCTTATGCAGCTGATGTATATATCCGTTAATTGTCAGGATATCATAGTTGATAGGGTCAACGGGGCAGATTTTGTTTACACAAACACTGTCCGGCTTTTTGGGATCGGGGATGTTAATAGTCAGTCGATGGTCGTTGAGCGTGGAAAGAGGCAGCTCAATACCCTTGTCCACCTGATCAATAGAATAACGCTGATCCTCTCTGTCGTATCCGTCAATGATACTATTCTTTACAATCACGCTACGAATAGAGTCCAACTTGACAGAGTCCGTAAAGGCATCCCATGATGGTTCTGAAATCAGGCCCTGATCAACAAGATCCTGCAGATATTCATCAATAGCATCGTTGGTGACTGCAAAAACCGTGTAGTTACCACGAGCCGTCAGCAACTGATATACAGTTGAAGTCTCCATGTGTGGATTAATCTGCACTAACTTCAATAAGTCCACATACTGGGAGTATTCAGAATGTGCCTCCAAATAACTTGCCACTGTGTGGTACTTAAATACATATCTCGACGAAGTGTCGACCTGCTCAGAACATGAGCAAACCATCAATAGCAATGCGGTAAGAGAGAAAAACAGCTTTCTCATAATTTTCGTTTAATATTATTATCCTTAATTTTTATTATTCTCCTGACCTGGAAGCCTAAGCCCCAGACCAGGAGAATTTATAGAATCTTTTTACACTACATAATTACTGTGCGGCAATAATATCCAGCAACATCTGGAAGTCAGCGGCAGTAACATAACCGTCATTATTCAAGTCAGCAGCCTTCTCATATTTATCTGCAGCAATGAGATCCAACATCATCTGGAAGTCAGCGGCAGTAACATATGTATCACCATTGAGGTCACCTTCCTTAGCGGGATTAACTGCGAATATCAAGTGACGGAGATTAACCAGAGCACCTTCGTTAGGAATGAAGCGGAACAGAAGAACATCTGAAGCCTTCTTGAAGCCAAGATCCTTCACGTTAAGAGAAACCTTCTTGAACTCTGAAGTTGCCTCCAATTTCTCGATTGAATACTTCTTCAGCATATCGCCAGAGAGGTTCTGAATCTCAATATTGTTAATGTCCTTGTCTGACTTGTACTCAAATTCGAGAAGAGTCTCATTATCCTCCAAATCATCATACATAACGCTGAAGTAAACAGCTACTCTCTTATCAGACTCGGGAGCAATCTCGTAGTTGAATGGATCACCGTTTACCTGTACCTGTGATGCGTTAGAAATAAATGTGCTTGCATTCTCGTCGATTGCCAGGTAATCAGGATATGTAGCAAGAAGCTCATCCTGAGCAGCCTTAGCAGCAGCAGCATTCTCATATGCACCGCCCTTTGTAAGGTCATTTATATCAGCCAGTTTCTTGGAAATAGCAATAACCTCTGAATCAGCACTATTATCATATCCCAAGACATACCATTTATTTTCAACAGCATCGGCATAATAGCAGAGTGAATAGTAGGCAGCCTTTGTGGCAGTAATCTCTGCAAACAGGTTACCGTCAGCTACCAACTGCTCTACGGTGTTGCTGTTAGCAACATTCTGCAGAGCTTCCTTCTGTACAGCACTGAAGTTAGGAGAAGTCTTGAAATCAGCTACTGTACTGGGATTGCCTGCTTCAGCACTAATCAGATTAGCAGCAGGAATAGCATTACACTCAGCTGCAGCAGCGATTGCCTCAGCAGTAGCCTGCTCACCAAGGTATGTCAGACGGAAGTTACCGGCAGCCAACCAGTCACCACCTACAATAGTACCTTCGTTCTTCAGACCGATTGTCAGATTACCATCAGTAACCTGGGCAACCATAGTAATCTCATAACGGTCATGCAGAATAGCATTGATTGTACCCTGTACGCCCCAGATTACATAACCAACTTCTACAGAGTCTACAGCTGGTACACCGGTAATACCGTCAACATCACAAGCATAAATTGGCTTGTCAGCAGTTGAACCGGTCCATGCCTCTTCCTTGCTGGTAACCATGTAGTCACGAACAACAGGAACATAGGTCTTGGTATCATTAGCAAATGCCAAAGCAGCATAATCGAAGCTATTGATATTGCCCTGAGGACGGAAACCTGCATTCAGTTTAACCTGATAGTAACCGTTCTTCAAATTTGTCAGAGTCTGGCTAATGTTGGCCTTAGACTGCTCGTTGCAGAATTCAGCAGCAGACATGGTACCTTCCTTATTTGTACCGTTGCTATAAAGATAACCATTCCAACCTTCAGCAGTCTTAGTGCCTGATACTTCCTTTCCCTTGGCATCCAGAACCTTTTCTGCCTTAGCGAAGCTGCGATTAACAATCAGGTCTGTGATATCCATGCCAGGACCATAACCAACAGCAATAGCAGCCTTCTTCATAGCCTGCAGAGACTCAATTTCAACTGCAATAATGCTGTCATTCAGTTCATGCTGATTATAGATAGTTTTGAATGTACCATTAGGATAAGTCTCAGAAGGCTCACCCTCAGTAGTCAGATAGTTCACCAGTTTGGTCAGAGCCTCACTCTCAGTCAGCTTATTCTCATTAAGATAGTCTTCAACCTCGATAGCCTTATTTGAGAGTTCCTCATACAGAGCGGCACTTGAAGTGATCTTCTCGCGCAATTGCTCAAGCACATAATTAGCACGGAAGAGTTCCTCCATATTTATGCAAGTTTCAAGGTTGGGGATAGAATCAGTAAACTGATCAATGAGAGACTGCTGTGCAAATTCAACACTTTCAATATACTCAGTAGCAGAGTTCTTGAGACTGTCCTTAAGCTCATCAAACTCATCAGCAGTACCGAAGTGGAGCTCGTTCATCTGGATTGCATCGCCCTTATATGCCTTGGTAACAACAACCTTATAATATGTATAAGGTACGGTTGTCTCAGTGCTGAAACCGAAGTATGAAGGCAGAGCATTTACGGGATGCAAACGATCCTGCTTTACATCTACTCTTTCGTCAACAAGTACCCATCCATCAGCATCCTTAGTAGCCTGGGCATCACCCTCGAAGTTAGCACCGTAGATGTACCAGGTACCCCAGTTACGATCGGGATAACTACCTGTATCGTTACCTGTGGTCAGAGTATAGAAGAATGGATTAACGGGATCAAATGTACGGAAGATGATATAGGTATCACCCGCAGGATCAGCCTGGCCGCCCCACTTGGTAGCCTTAACCTCAACTTCCTTCTCCTCGCCTGTTTCAGGATCTTTCTCCTTCTTTGTGGTATTCTGGGCAATACCATCAATGAGGTTACCATAGAAGCCATCACCCCACTGGCCAACAGTATGACCGTCCAAGAGGATGTACAGGTTCTTCTGAACTGAATTGATGATTCTCTCCAGATATGTTGTCTCAGCCTTGATACCCTCATCATTAAGCTGACAGTTCTCCATAATGTATTGGTTCGTACCGTTTATGAACTTAGCATTAGGAGCAATGTTCTCGCTGATATAATCTGTATGCCATTGACCATAGGTCTTTGACTCAATTTCAAGACCCTTAAATATTGTAAATACGCTGTCATACTTGTGGTACAACTCGGCAGAGGCTGCAATCTCCTTCTGCAGGTCTTCCAACTGGTACTTGAAGTTCAATACATCAGGTGCATATACTGTATTCTTCAGTTCCTCGTATTTAGCCTTGTAAGCATCGGTTAAGCCTCTATATGCGGGTTTAGCTTCGGGATCGTAGTCCTCAAACTGGGCAACATATCCTTCACGATACTCAAACATGTTAGCTGTGTTGTAGAATGAGAACTCATTCATCTGCATACCACCAGAGTGGTAAACCTCGATCTTGAAATACTGATAAGGCTCTGCACAACCCTCAGAGAGATAGATATAGCTCTCAAACAGATTGGTAGTCTTCAGGATGTCTGTGCCGACATTCTCCTTGTTGTCGATCAGAACCCATCCTTCAGCATCCTTGGTAGCCTCTTCGTCAGAAGCGAAGTTGGCACCCCAGATCTTCCAGTTCTTCCAGTTACGATCAGGATAACTATTAGTATCCCAACCGGTTACAAGACCATAGTATGTGGGTCTGATAGGCGTATCTGTCTTAAAGATGATGTAGCGATCCTTTCCGGTACCAGTACCCCACTTAGTTTTTTCGCGATCACCATCAATGAGGTATTCTATAGGACTATCACCCCAGTTGTCTGAGTTGTCAGTACCTCTAACGAAATCATAAGTTGGGTAGAGAGCATCATCGGGATTCTTCTCGTTATTCAGCATATATGCAGAAATACGCTTGTATTCTACAGTTGCTTCCTCACCAGTAATCTGGCGGTTAACTTTAAGATATGCATAGTTACCTACGGGGTATTCTTCTCCGGGAGCAACAGCATTTACATCGTCAGCCCAAGTTGTCAAATAAGCAACAGCAGCATCCTTCAGGCTGCCTGCAGCAATTTCACTTAACACCTGCTTGCGTGTTTCAACCAATTTGTCATAGCTCTTTGCAGAGGCATTAATCTTATCGAACAATGAATTAACGGTTTCGTTCATTCCGAAGAATGCAACAACATCTGTAGTTGTCTTCATGTTCTCATAGAGATTTGAAGCCTGATCAAGCAATGCCTTCTCAGCAAATGCATCAGGATCAAAAGATTCTCCAACAGCGGTAAGTACTGAAGGCTTTTCGAGAGCGAAGGTGTATTCGTCACCAAGTTCGAACTCACTCATCTGCATATAACCGCTACCGTCCTTAGCCATGGTCTCGTCAATCTCGACCTTGAAGTACTTGTAGGCAGTTGTATTCTCCTCTGAAAGTGAGAAATAAACAGCGTAACAGTTCTTGTCAGGCAATACCTCCTCGCTGACATCTGTCTTCCTGTCAAGCATCACCCACTTGTCTGACTCACGGGTGGGCTTGCCATCCTCTACATCAGCTTCGGCAATACCATAAATCTGCCAGTTCTTCCAGTTACGATGGTTCCAGCTGGCATTGTCTGTACCTGTTACAAGCTTGTAATAGGTAGGAGCTATAGAACGAGAAGTCTTCACAATGAAGTGAGCACCATTCGTAGTCTCGCCAAACTTCTTTGCTGTCAGACCGTTACCCCACTTAGTTTTAATATCACCATCAAAGAGTTTTTCCAGACATTCACCGCTTCCGTCACCAAATCTGTCACCGGAAATGACGTTATATTTAATAGGTTGGTCTGTTGTTGTTGCCTGGCTAGCCAAGTCCTCAAGATATTTCTCGAGTCCTGCATAGGTACCAAGACCCCACTCAGACATCTGAAGATAAATCTCTGAACCTGCAACAGACTCCTCAATTTCAATCCAGAAGTACTTGTAAGCAGTCTTACCGTCAGACTCATTGAACTCAAGGTTAACCACACCGAAATTCTGACCTGGCAAGGGCTCGTTTTGTCTGTCATCAATCAGAGTCCAACCCGTGTAGTTCTCTACATCACGGACTGCCTGATCATCACTCTCGAAGTTACCGCCATAGATCTTCCAGTTCTTCCAGTTACGATCAGGGTGTTTACCCGTATCATTACCTGTAACCAGGAAATAAAAATCGGGAACTACAGCCTCGTCTGCCTTAACAATAATGTATGCAATGGCTTCATCTGGCCATTGATCATTACCAGCGTGATCAAACCAAGTACCCCATTTGGTTGACGTTTTTGTGTCAACCAACATTTCGAAGTGTTCGCTGTCTCCGTTGTAGGCATTTTGTCCACTCAGAGCAGTGAGCTTGAAGTACTGAGCCATAACACTCTGACTGGACAACAACATCAAACATGTAGCCAGAGCGAGTGTCACGCGTTTAAGAGTAAATCTTTTCATCGCTTTTTTGGTTTTTAGTTAATAATAAAGTTAAATTATATCGTTTTTCTTATTTCTATACCTAAAATATACATCCTTTTTAAGTGCATTTTGCACGAAAAGCACACAAAAATAGGAAATTTGCATCAGACATTAACCATATTTATATGCTTTTATCCTGTCGTTTAACATTATTTAACCATGCAAAGCACACTTGCACTCTTACACTTTATCTATACATTACCTTCTTGCCATTCACAATGTAGATTCCCTTCTTAAGTCCATTGAACATTGAACATTGAACATTGCCACTTCGTTCTCGCCGTTGGCTCGCGACCCCTTCGGCGTTGAACATTGAAGAATCCTCTTGCCCCTTGCTCCTTGCTCCTTGCACCTTACGACCAGCAAGGTCGTATATCTCTCCTCCATTACGGGAGGGAGCGGGGGTGGATCTGTCTACACCTGTCTCCGTATCCCCTGCCGCTATCTGGAAATCATAAGCAGTATAGTTAGAGGAACCTAATGTACCATCGTTAACCTGCTCGTCTATCAGAACCCAACAAACATCATCGGGGTCATCAGAATAGGTATTGCTACCGTACAACTTCCATGTATCGGGGTTACGGCCAGGATAATATCTTGTATCGTTTGCCGTATATATACGATAGCCATAGGGCATAACGGCCTCTTGTGCATCAAAGAGGAAATAAGCAGAATTACTGAAGTAAGAACAGTACTTGGTGTACACACTATTGTCGCCTGCATCAGGCCAATTATGGTTGGAGATACTGCTCTCTGTACCCTTATATATAACAAGGTCGGGATAATCTATACCTTTTTCGTCAAGAATATCGAACTCAGCAAACTGAATGGTACCGCTCTTACCATCATTTATACCAAAGACTTCCCATTTATAATAACGGTACTTACTTAGCTTCACCTTCTCTGTGTTGTTAGTATATATACCATCTATGTTATAAACCATGCCACTTGAAGTCTTCAGAACAGGATGTCCGTCAATCTTTCTTCCATTATCAATATTCTGATACCACAAGGTATTGCCATTACCAGTATTCAACAGATAACAGAGGGCACCTGACTTAACATCGACGGGGGTAACAAACTCCACTTGATGAGAATAGGCATCATAACAATTCTGCAGAGAAGCAGGATTGTCTGCATAGGCAAATTCCCTACCCTGGACAGAACCGGAAACCTTACCGGCATTATAGCAATCTGTAACAAATATATATCCTGCAGAAGGCGCAACAATGGCTGCAGCCATGCTGTTGGCCTGTATCCTGCCCAGATTATAAGAATCCTGCACATAAACAGTTGCCAATGCACGAGCGAATCCTATGAAACCGGCTGCATACCCGCCCGTTGCAGTAACAGTAGCGGCTGTGCTGCACTTCTTGATCGTTACCTTACCAGAACGCGCAAATCCAATCAGACCAGCAACGTAGTTCGCTCCTGAAACCGAGCATGTAGCATCAAGATTCAGATTCTGTATCTCAGCACCGGGGCCTACCATGCCAAAGAGACCGACATTGTCTTTCCCCGTAATATTCAGATTACTGATAGTATGACCATTACCATTAAACTTACCGGCATACTGTTTCTTGATATTTCCGATTGGTGCAAAGTATTCCTCGAGTCCTTCCATGTCGATATCGGCATTGAGGACAGCATTTGCAGTTGTCTGACCACTATTGACAATCCGGGCAAATTCACACAGATCATAGGCTGTGTTAATCTGGTAAGTTCCGTTCAGTTGTTTCAGCTCGCCATACGAAAGCATCTGATCCATCCACTCAACACGGTTATATACAAAGTCGCGTACACGATCCACCTCCTTGTCCCATGAACCGGGAACTACAGGGTTGAGTGAAAGCCATTGGTTAAGATATGGCCAACGGATAAAATTCAAACGGGCAGAAGAACTAATCTCTCTGCGCAGAGAATCAACGTCTGCCGCAACGTCCTTAGGTTCAAAAGATCCTTTCATGCGAAGTTTTGCCCACATAGTCTGAAGCTTGGAAAAGACTGATGGATCGGAAAGCACACGGCCCACAAAGTCTGACCAGTTTCCTGTATCACGCACTTTGTATGTCCAATCCATACGCTGATTGGCAGGATAGGTAGTCTGGTCATTCTCGAGGGCAAGGTCTGCATCCCACACAGGCCCCACATAGAAATGGTCATCCCCTCGCTCCTTATATAGGAAAACCTGACAAAGCATATCTGTATTACCATTGAACTCGCTGGTAAGGAAGTGTCTGAGGAAGGTCTCAAGATCCAGAACAGAACGGGTGCCTTTCTCCGGGTCAGTATAGTTGGGACTATAGACAACACTCTCCATGTTGTTCCAAGTATCCTGAATATACCAGAATTGTTCAGGTTGCATAATATCCTCATCAGGATCATGGATAGAAATAGGATTGCCGTAATAAGAGGTAAAATTATAAGGTTCGCGATAAGCATTGTTATCTACCTCTACATAATAACCACCGGTGATGGACTCATCATCCACATCATTCTCGGTCATCTCTGTGATCTCAATACGACCAGAATGAACATCCACATGGTCTGCCAACGTATAAGTACCGCGGTAGTCGCCATTGACAACAAGGTCAACAACCTGACTCCAGGGTGTCCACTTCATCTCAGCACGCTTGGACATGGCCCAGGCCACGGGATTGCGCATCAGAGTCTTGTCTCGATAGCTATTGATAAGCACCCACTTCTTGGCTTTCACTGGCGACTCGTTTTCTGCTCCCTTCATTACATGGTGACTCTTGCCGTCATTATACTTCATGCGGAAAGCCTTGTTCTCGTGCGTAGCGGAATAATTACCTCTTACGCGGAACAGGATAGGATATTCCTGCAACATCTTGCCATCGTTGTATATCAGTACTGACTGCGATTCAAAATCCTCGCCACGCTCAGTGGGCATGGCATTATCCTGGACATGAATACTGAGCGTAGGCAAATTGGTTATCTGATAAAATTGGCTGTCGTCACCCTCGCCGGCATGACCATAGAACCTTAATTCCGCAACATTACAGAATGAGCCTGTTCCGCCTACGTAGCGTATATATCGGAAACCACGACTGACATTGACATCCGCTCCTGTGAAAACATCTTTGCCAGGGCGCTCACTGATAAGATAAAGGGGTACGGCATCCATGAAGTCGGGACTGTTGGCTCCCTCAAAAAGGCTCAGCACCATGCGATCACGACCTTGGGTACTGGGCGTAGGCATGTATTCAACACGGGTGATGACATGGGGTTCGCCCAAATCAAGGCCAATCCATTGCAAGTCACGCGACATAGCAGTATAGTATGTGGTAGGATCATCATCGAAAGCATATGTTGCATTCGATCCATTACCTGAATAAATCAATGTACCTTCCAGAAGTTGGTCAACATCTTCGTTGTATGCGCAAACATTATTATTAGATAAAACTAATGCAAATGTTACTATCAGTAGATTTCTTAAATTCATATTAAAAATAAGCTCTTCAAGCAAGTTTTTGGACCCGCTCTCTTTTATTTCGGACGCAAAAATAATTTATTTTTTTGGAACAAGCAAAAAACTTCCTATCTTTGCAAGGAAAATAATTTGAAAACAAGGTACATGAGGTAAAGAGCAAGAGAAACGGCCTTTCGCTAGTAGAGAAACGGCATAACTGTCCTCTTGCCCCTGCCCCTAAAAGAAAATAATCATGGGAAAGAAAAAAAGCGGAGGCGGTCGCCTCAAGAAAAAGAACCTGGAACAGATGGTAATTGCCCTGTTCGAAGAGAATCCCACCCAAGTATTTGAACTGAAGACCCTCTACCGTGAGCTTCACCTGAATACACATCCTGCCAAGATGATGCTGATGGATGTACTGGAGGTACTGCTGATGGATGACTATATCAAGGAGCAACCTCGTTTCTCCTACACCCTGAACAACCCAACGCAAGTTATGGAGGGTATCTTCCACCGTAAGGCAAACGGCAAGAATACCTTTGAGCCAGAGGATGGCGGAGAGCCCATCCTGGTGGCAGAGCGTAACAGCATGCATGCCATGGACGGCGACAAAGTTCAGGTGACCATGCTGGCGCGCAGAAAGCACCATGTACGTGAGGCGTCCGTAACAGAAATTCTGGAACGCAGCGAGAAACAGTTTGTGGGAACCCTGCAGGTTAGCAAGAACTATGCCTATCTGCTTACAGAAGACCGCACGCTGGCCAATGATATCTTTATACCCAAGGCAAACCTGAAGAAAGGACAGACAGGCGACAAGGCAATTGTAAAGATTGTGGAATGGCCTGAGAACGCCAAGAACCCCGTTGGTAAGGTAATAGACATCTTAGGAAAGACTGGCGAGAATAATGCCGAGATGCATGCCATCCTGGCAGAATACGGACTTCCATACGTATATCCCGCAGCTGTAGAGAAGGCTGCCGAGAAGTTGAAACCTGGCATCACAAAGGAGGAGATTGCACGAAGAGAGGATATGCGTGATGTAATGACTTTTACCATCGACCCGCGCGATGCCAAGGACTTTGATGATGCCTTGAGCATAAGACAACTGAAAGCAGGTCTTTGGGAGATTGGCGTTCATATTGCCGATGTCAGTCACTACGTTACCGAAGGCTCTATTATAGATAAGGAAGCACTGAAGCGTTCCACCAGTGTCTACCTGGTAGACCGCACCGTGCCCATGTTGCCTGAACATCTATGCAACTTCGTCTGCTCACTCCGTCCCAATGAAGAGAAACTGACATACAGCGTTATCTTCAAGATGAACGAGAAGGCCGAGGTAAAAGACTGGCACCTGGCACATACGGTCATCAAGAGTGACCGTCGCTTTACCTACGAGGAGGTGCAGGAAGTTCTGGAGAACCACCACGAGGCAAGTGAAGAGGATTACAAGAACCCTGGCGACCATCATGCTCCGTTAACACCTGATGCGGCCCCTGCTGAGAGCTTTGCCAACGAACTTATCACCCTAAACCGCCTGGCCAAAGAGCTGCGCAAGAAGCGCTTTGCCGGTGGAGCCGTCGACTTTGACCGTTGCGAGGTCCGATTCGAGATAGATGAGAAGGGCAAGCCTACCAGCGTCTACTTCAAAGTAGCCAAAGATGCCAATAAACTGGTGGAGGAATTCATGCTGCTTGCCAACCGGACGGTGGCAGAGAGTATAGGAAAGGTTCCCAAGAACCAGAAACCCAAGGTACTACCCTACCGTATTCATGAATCGCCCGACCCAGCCAAGCTGATGAACCTCTCGGACTTTGTGGGCAAGTTCGGCTACAAACTAAGAACCAACGGTTCCAAGGGTGAGATGAGCAAGAACCTGAACCGCATGCTTACAGAGGTGAAAGGCAAGAAGGAGCAGAACATGATAGAGATGATAACCCTTCGAGCCATGATGAAGGCCAAGTATAGCACACACAATGTGGGACACTACGGCCTGGCATTCGACTACTATACGCACTTTACTTCTCCTATCCGTAGGTATCCCGACCTGATGGTACATCGTCTCCTGACCAAGTATGCTCAGGGTGGGCGCTCTGCCAATCAGGACAAGTACGAGGAACTCTGCGAACATTGCAGCGAGATGGAGCAGACAGCTGCTCAGGCAGAACGCTCCAGCATCAAGTACAAGCAGGTGGAATTTATGAGTGAACACCTGGGAGAGACCTTCGAAGGAACCATCAGCGGTGTTACAGAATTCGGTATCTACGTAGAAGTAAACGAGAATAAGTGCGAAGGTATGATACCTCTACGCGACCTGGATGACGACTACTACGAGTTTGACGAGAAGAACTATCGTCTGCGTGGTCGTAGCCGTCACCATTGCTATAACTTAGGAGATGCCATAAAGGTACAGGTGGCAAGAGCCGACCTCTATCGAAAACAGTTGGATTATAAGTTGGTGAGATAAGGCCCCCTACCCCCTAGGGGGAATCGGTTAGCGGTTAGGGGTTAGAGGTTAGGGGCAAGGAGCAAGGGGCAAGAGGTTAGAGGTTAGGGGTGACAACTTGTTAACTCGTCTACTCGTCAACTCTTCACAAAAAGATGGTTTTCGAGCGAAGCGGGGTTTTTCTTTTGGTCTGGTTGAAATCCCACAGGGATTAATGGGGTGAATATAGGCTTTTATCTGGAAGCTCGCTTACAAGGAAAAGCATATAGGCACAACATCAGAGGCGTAGCCTCAACCTGACCAAAAGGGTTTTTAAGGTTTTTGTTTTAAAACCCGGAGCATTGTTTTCTGGGTTTTTGTTAAAAACATCAGACCTTAGCGGTTAGAGGTTAGCGTAATTTTGAATTTTGAATTAACTTTTCTCTCCCCTACCAAATATCCTCTGGTGTTTCGGGGTTGTCGTAGACTTCCTTGGGGCAATACTCTATATGATCCATATAGAACTCAGAGGTGGTATTGTCCAATACTGATTTGATCTTCAGGTAATACGTCTTATCCGGGTCAAGGGTAGCTCGGGTTATGATACGACGAATGATGTTGCGGTTCACATTATTGCGGGCTGTAGTACCAGGCTGCTTAAGGATGAGGATGCTCTCCTCGCCCTTCATGAAACCGTTGTTACGCATCTGTTTGTCAATCTCGGCATTAAGGTCATCATCATCCTCAGTATCCGCTGCCCATCCTGTATTAGGATCAACACCACCTAGGGTAAGGTTCACAGGAATACCCGTCACAGGCAGGCGATCGGGGTCATCACCAAAGTAAAGCTGCCCCACGCCACGATTGGAGTTTGTAAGGATACGGTATCTGACCTCGTAAGTACCACGTTTGGGAACAGGAGGCAAGGTAAACACAAGTTCCCAATGACCCACACACTTGACCTCATCGCCACAAAGACTACCAAACTTCAGTCCGTATGCGTTATAATACACAAAGGTAGAGCCTTTGTTGATACTCAGGTTCCCGATATAACGATATTCATCATCGTCAGGGAAATGTACCCATTGGTGAGGTGCATCAGCTAAGGGCACACGACGTATATCGTTGTTCATCACCTCAGGGAAGAAACTCATACAATCCATTCGGATACGGCTCTTGGCCAGATTATCACGTGTAGATTCATTATAAGCCAACGGGGCATCTATGGCATAGATATATCCATTTGCACCAATGTGCTCATAAAGGGTCTCATCTTCCTTATTGACACGACAGCCTATCTTGTCAGGATTACAAGCTATCTCATGCCCTGTACCACGACGTGAATTGTCAACAATAGGAAAACGATTCAGATACACACCCTTTGATTCAGGACTTTCGTATATCTTTACCAGTCGGCGTTTACCCAATGAGACATAATATTCCATAACAGGAATACTGTATTTGTTAGGACTACCGGAATAGTCATATCCTTTCTCGTTGTAATGGAAGACCAGTCTGTCTGGCGACATCTTAAAGGGAAGAACATGGTAGGTAGTCCACTGATATAGCAGGTTCTGGGGCGACTTGTAATTATTATCCGCTACTGCGTCTGGATAATAGTTCCCTTCTGCTACCCATGCCTGCACATCAGCAGGAGTAATCTCTGATGCTGACTTGCCCAACTTTTCCTCCCAGAAACTATCCGGCTCTGCAAAAATGGTAAATCCATACTTCCTATGACGAGGGGCATAGGAATAACCACCCGTCATAGTTGCCAAACCATTAGCAGGTGTTTTCTCCTCTATCTTACCAGTCAGATAAAGCTGCTCATATACCTCGTCCTGACGTTTTGACAGGGTGTCCATCAGACCACAGGCTTCGCAAAGTTTGGCCAGTACTACAAACCCTTCCTTGTAACCTTTCAGATACTCATCAAGTACACCTGCCAATGTGATGTCTGTAGGAGCTATCACTTTTTCTACCTGATGTATCATACCGTTGATGGTACGGATATCACGGTTTTCTATACTGATAGGACAATTACGATTGATGAAAATGCTATCCGGATTAGTGCCATAAGAAACACTTAGCTTCAGCTCATTCATATTGTTACGCGCAAACTCCTCGTTATTCTGCGCCGGAAACATTGACACCTCGTAATACTCCTCATCTCCACTGTCAATTATACTATTGTACACAATAACCTTACGGATAGAATCTGCAATCAAACTGTCTGTAATGGCATCCCATGATGGAGCTGGGATAATCTCATCCTCGGCCAATTGCTGAAGATACTTCTCTATAGCCTCGTTATTAGGGGCGAAAACCGTGAAGTGACCACGGGCGCTCAGGAGCTGATAAACCGTACTCTTGCTTTGTTTGCTAATAGGCACCTGCTTGAGGAGGTTCACGTATGAAGAATAAGAATCATGCTGTAACATATAACTAAGTACAGTATGATCCTTGAATACATATCTCTGGGATGTGTCAATTGTCTCTGAACATGAAATAAGCAGGCCTAATTCTGCCACTAAAATCAAAAGAAAATATATCCTTCTCATAATGTGGAATGGTTGTATAATTTTTGCAAAAATAACAATAAAGTGTAATATAATGCAAATATTTTGCAAACAAAGTGTGATTTTATTTGCAAAATAGAACAAATGAACGTGGCAAAATATATCCTACCTTATATATATAATAAGGGCAAGGGAACAAATCTAGTCCCTTGCACACAATGAAGCATATATTCCGATAATATACGGCTCAACTATAAATTCCAGTGTCATACTTGCCGCTTCATACTTTAACAAAAACCGGCAAAACCCCTTTTGAAAGCTTTGGCACTTTGTGCCTTTGTTCTGCTATTGTCATGAAACTGTCTGTAAGCTAGCTTCCACCAGCTTCCCGCCAATAACATAACATATCCTGTCGGATATCAAAGCTTTCAAAATGAAAAACCCCGCCCTTCGGGCTCGAAAACCGTTGTTTGAGACTTTAGCTATTGAACGTTGAAATTGCCACTTCGTTGACTTCCCCTTCGGGCCGTCGAGCTAAACCTTCTCGCTTCCAGCTCGCAACCCCTTCGGCGTTAAGCATTATTGGTATTCTCTTGCTCCTTGCCCCCTAATTCTTTTCCAAAGGAAAATGTTTTTCAGCCCGAATGGCGGGGTTTTTCTTTCATTGATTTCAAAGCATGCAATGCTGCGTAGGATGTTGTTTATGAATGATGGAAGTTTGCTTACAATCAAGCATCAACAACAGCATGCGCAAATCTTGTTAAAGATTGAAATCAAGGAAAGGGTTTTCTTGGTTTTTGTTAAAAATATCAGCATTCAGGGTTTTCTTTGAAAAAGCATACACCTGTATTTGTGAGTGATCCTATACTCCCCCTAAAGGAGAAGAAGCATATAATCTATCTTACTTCTTCTGGTTCTTCTGGAATTCCTTTACAGCTTTCTCCAGCATTTTCTGATACTCTGGCATGCTCTGAAGGCGAGCAAAGGTGACGCTACCACAGAGACGGCCGGCATCAACATCGCTCTGATAATGGAATCCTACTATCACACGACTCTGTCCCAATTCATAAGCCACCTTCATAATCTCCTCGGCATGAGCAGGATCAATAACCATCAATGTCAAACCCACCAGCCATGAAGCATGTGTATGGCCAGAAGGGTAACTTGAGAAATCCTCAGGGTCCTCATGTTCGGGAACACTTGTAGCTTCCTTAAACTGCTGATAAGGGCGTACACGATGGAAAAAGGCCTTGGCGCTGGCACCTCCCTGCTGCTCTGTCAAGTGAAGACGAGAGAAGAGACGGTACATCTCGGGATACTTTTCAGCAGTCAATTCTATACCAATAGCCTGTCCGTAACGCTCCATGAAGTAACGGGCACAGATACCGGCATCAGCTATGGCCTGCTTACCACGCTCTGTCTCACGAATAGACTTACCCCACTGGTACTGTGTCCAGTCATAGAAATAACGGGAATCAGTAAGTGAAGGAGGTGCAGGCAATACTTTCTCCATATGAGGAGCATCTGCTGTTTCATAAAAAGGTGTGAACTTTTCCTTGGTTACGTCATCCTGAGCGTTAGAACAAAGGAACACGGGCAACAAAAGCGCCAACGAAAAAATCTTCTTCATATAATTCATAGCATTTACTTTATAATAGTTGTTTATATCTGCAAAGTTATCATTTTTTCAGCTTTAATCAAACAAAACCGAGGAAAGTAGGGTAAAATTTTGCTTATTTTAGATGAAAAATTTGCACATTATTGCAAAAGCATTTAATTTTGCGGTAAAATTTTAACCATAAACATAAAACAAAGGATGAAGAAAGCTAGAATCTATTCATTATTAATGTTCATTGTGGCAGGCTCGCTATGCCATGCACAGAAAACAGCGTTACAGGATTTCCCCAAAGGCTTTACACCTGAAGAGGTAGGACATCGCTTGGCATATCATTTTGTGGATGCCAAACATGGATTCTGGGGTGGTAGTAACACCAAATACATCAGTTATCACGAGGTATGCGCCTGGAATGGTGCCATTATGTTCGGACGTGCAGCAGGCGATCAGAAGATTGTTGACTTGATGCGTGACCGCTTTGAACCCTTCTTTGGCCCGGAGAAGGAATTCCTGCCCATAAAGAATCATGTGGATATGAACATGTTTGGCTCACTGCCACTGATGCTTTACCAAGTATATAAGGATGAACGTTACAAGGAAATGGGTTTGTCCTATGCCGATACCCAATGGGAACTGCCTAAGGATGCCAAGGAGAGCCAGAAAAGGCTGGCACGCAACGGCTATACATGGCAGACACGTATGTGGATTGATGATATGTACATGATAACCATTGTACAGTCCTGGGCTTACCGTGTAACGGGAGACCGTAAGTACATAGACCGTGCAGCCCACGAGATGGTGAAATACCTGGATGAACTGCAACGCCCGAACGGACTCTTCTATCATGCTCCTGACGCCCCCTATTACTGGTGCAGAGGTAACGGTTGGATGGCTGTAGGAATGACAGAGGTATTGAAGGCTTTGCCTAAGGACAGTCCTTATTACAA
>JAEEGF010861586.1_pt1 | contig 34355 bp, 23 predicted proteins | sample 9134171 | NCBI WGS metagenome assembly JAEEGF01 (sample SAMN16246542, study PRJNA631951) | gut metagenome | biome: gut microbiome; feature: rumen; material: AP-attached | host: Bos | place: Iran: Karaj | collected 2018-10
CCGCCGCTGCGGCTCCCGCCGCCCCCGCTCCCGCCCCCGCCGCGGGCCTGGCCGCCGGCGAGGTGGTCAAGAGCCCCATGCCCGGCAACGTGCTGAAAATCAACGTCAGCCAGGGCCAGCAGGTGAAGGAGGGCGACGTGCTGTTGATCCTGGAGGCCATGAAGATGGAGAACGAGGTGGTCGCCACCAAGGCCGGCACCGTGGCCCAGATCGTCACCAGCAAGGGCGCCGTTGTGGAGACGGGATCTCCGCTGGTCGTGATCGCGTAAGGAGGGCCCGATGGATATAATGGGTGTCCTGCAAAAGCTGGCGGGCGAGTCCGGCTTTGCAGCCTTCTTTATCACCGAGGGCGGCTGGAAAAACCTTGTGATGATCCTGATCGCCTTTGCGCTTTTATATCTCGGCATCGTCAAGAAGTTTGAGCCGCTGCTGCTCTGCGGCATCGCGTTCGGCTGCCTGCTCTCGAACCTGAGCTATTTTGTCAATATGGGCGACAACGCCCTCTACCACCCGGAGCTCTGGGCGGAGTTCCTCGATGAATCCAGCCAGCATTACCACAGCTATGGCTATATCATGGCCCACGCAGGTCTGCTGGACTTCTTCTACATCGGCGTGAAGGCCGGCATCTACCCCTCCCTGATCTTCATGGGCGTGGGCGCCATGACGGACTTCGGCCCCTTGCTGGCCAACCCCAAGAGCCTGCTCCTGGGCGCGGCTGCCCAGCTTGGCGTGTTCGTGGCCTTCTTCGGCGCGGTGCTGCTGGGCTTCACCGGCCCCCAGGCCGCCTCCATCGGCATCATCGGCGGCGCGGACGGCCCCACGGCCATCTTCCTCACCACCAAGCTGGCCCCGGAGCTTCTGGGCCCCATCGCTATCGCGGCCTACTCCTACATGGCGCTGATCCCCATGATCCAGCCGCCCATCATGAAGCTGATGACCACCGACAAGATGCGCAAGGTCAAGATGGTGCAGAGCCGCGAGGTCTCCAAGACCGAGAAGATCATCTTCCCCATCGTGGTGGCCACCTTCGTGATCCTGCTCCTGCCCTCCACCGCGCCCCTGATCGGCTGCCTGATGCTGGGCAACCTCTTCCGCGAGTGCGGCGTGACCGATCGCCTCTCCGACACGGCCCAGAACGCCCTGATGAACATCGTCACCATCTTCCTGGCGACCAGCGTGGGCGCCACCATGGTGGCACAGAACTTCCTGAATCTGGACACCATCAAGATCGTGGTCCTGGGCCTGGTGGCCTTCGGCATTTCCACCGTGGGCGGTCTCACCGGCGGACTCATCATGTACCGGACCTCCGGCGGCAAGATCAATCCGCTGATCGGCTCTGCGGGCGTGTCCGCTGTGCCCATGGCGGCGCGGGTCTCCCAGGATGTGGGCCGGCGCTACAACAAGTCCAACTATCTGCTGATGCACGCCATGGGGCCCAATGTGGCCGGCGTCATCGGCTCCGCCATCGCGGCGGGCTTCCTGCTCTCCGTGTTCTCCAAAGTGGGATAAGCGCAAGCGCGCTTCCCACATACCATGGCCATACCGTTATACGTGACTGCCCGGGATCTCCCGGGCAGCTTCACTTTTTCGTCGAATGATCGCTCCCGCATAGTCCCGGAGCACAACCGGTCTCACAAAGGCGGGGGAGTACTTTTCCGCGGCGACTTTGGTCAAAATGACGAGAACAGTTTTTGCGCGGATTTGGCGGAGATCGGACGCCAAAGGTGCTCGTTTTCCTGTTATAACTCCGGAAGAAGCGGAATACAGTGTTCTGGTTTCGTAAAATTTCCATGTTTTTCCTGCACAACGAAGAGCGTCAGCAGCGCCAAAAGCATACCTTATTCCGGTTTGTTTGACATTGATTAAAAAGCTCAAAGTAGTACAAAAAATAATAGTTATTATAGACAAAATAAGAAAAATGGCAGAATTCTTTAGCAAGTTAACTTGACATGTGTTCGGGGGTGAAGTACAATAACATTGAGTTTGCATGAGGTAAAAATTTGCGTTTTCAAACGGATCGGATATGGTTTGTATGCTGATGGCAAAAGGAGGCAAGCTATGAAAACGAGGATGAAAAGAGTTCTGGCCCTGATTCTGACGCTGATGATGTTCCTGTCTGTTTCTACCCAGACTTTCGCCCTGGGCGGCGGCATCGGCATCGGCGACGGCTGGGGCCGTGAGATCGGCGACGGCGACGTGCGGGACTTTGACCCCGGCGTCGAGCCCGAGGACAAGGAGGAGTACGACTACTTCTCGGCTTTTGATCAGGAGTCCGGCATCAATGTCACGGTTGAGGCCCCCATGGGCTCTCTGCCCACGTTGGCTGAGGTGCGCGTGAAAGCCATCTCCCCGGCGGACGTGCAGGATGCGGTCGACGCCCTCTTGGAGGACGGATCCAAGGTTCTGGTCGCCATGGACATCTCCTTCTGGCTGGACGATATTGAGATCGAGCCGGAGGAGCCTGTCCGCGTGAAGATCGCCGCGCCCGAGCTGGAGGGGAAGACCAATCTGCAGGTCATCCACTTCCCGGACGACGCAGAGGAGCCGGAGACCGTTCAGCTCATCGGCGACGAGGATCTGAGCTTCGCTCTGGGTACCAACGAGGTCGCCTTTCTGGCGGACAGCTTTTCCACCTATGCCATCACCTGGGGCGGCGACAACACGGTGACCATCCACTGGGGCTATTATGTGGATGGCGTCTATCAGCACTTCGAGGAACAGACCACGCTGGACCCCAACGCCAGCAACGTCAGCCTGAATGCGCTGATCAGCGGATATCTGTACAGCGGCGCCTTTTATCGGCCGAGCGATTCGACGCAGGAGTATCCTCTCTCTTCCGAGATCCTGACGAAGGTCGACGACAACACCTGGACGATCAAGGTCATGATGCCGCCTGCCGATGCTCCCGAGGCGGATCCCGTGGAGCAGACCGTGACCCTCGCTTCCGGCGATGATATCTACACCGTCTATGTGGAGAAGGCTTCCACCTATACGCCGCCGTCTCCCGCACCGGCGGACGTGAAGGGTCCCATTACGAATAAGAACGTCTCGTCCAACGGAGACGGCACCTATAAGATCCGTCTGGATGTTACGGGTCAGGTGGACCATTCCGTGACCCGGGTCGGCGCCAACGTCATCGTCGTTCTGGACGTTACCCAGAGTATGAGCAACACGATCTCCGGCGGCGGCACGCGTATGGCCGCGGCCAGGTCCGCTCTGCAGACCCTGATCAACGCGCTCAACCCCGGCACCGGTGAAGACCAGAATCTGATCAATTTCACCGTAGTCACGTTTGCCAACAGTGCGAACTTCTCCAATGGGCTTGCCTGGACGCAGGACAAGACCGCCATGCTGGACTATGCCGGTAGTGTCAATTATAACAACAACTACCCCGGCGGCTATGGTACCTGCTGGCAGGCCGGCCTGTACGGCGGCATCTCCCGGGCCAACGATGCGAGAACGAACGCTACTCTCAGTGGCAATCAGACCTACGTCATCTTCGTGACCGACGGCGACCCGAACGGCTATTACACAAGGTCGAACGATGACGGCGGCCCCACGAACAACCCCGGTTACCAGACGCCGCAAACCGCGGATTTCGTTCAGAATGCGTACACCTACGCTGTTCCCAATGCGGTGAACCTCTCCACGATGGTCGGGCATCGCTTCTACGGTGTCTATTGTGGTAATGAAACCGACGGCGGCTATGGTCGTCTGCAGAACCTGATGAGCGCTACCAACCAGGGGAACTCGGTCTCCGGCACCTTCATCAACGGCACCAACTCGACCGCAATCCAGAACGAATTCAGGGGCATCGCCCAGACCATCGTCGCCGACCTCGCCGCCGCCAACACCACCGTGGACGACGGTATCCCCACCCTGGCGGACGTCAGCTCCGCTGTCAGCGGTTCGGTGAACGACGCCGGCTATGATTACTACATCTCCTATCCTCTGACCCTGGTCACGGAAGGCGAGAATGCCGGAAAGTATTCCTATTCCTACAAGACCGTCAACGCGAACAATGAAACTGTGACCGTTACGGAATACATCGCGGCCAGCACCGTGGAGAACAACGCGGTCAACAGAGAGCCGGGGGCGAATGAGCCCGAATATGTGATCGCCAACAACACGTACTCCTATATCGTAAATGCGGACAATACCAGGAGCTACTACTACACCATTACTTGGGACGGTGCGCCCGGCGCCTCCTATTCCTCCAGCAATGGCGTGACCTGGAACCTGTCCCCCGCGGGCGTTCTGGCGGATAAGACCATCTACTCGATCACCTTTGACGTCTGGCCCAGCCAGGAGGCCTACGACCTGCTGGCCAACCTGAACAACGGCATGGAAGGCTGGACCCTGGATGCGCTGGACGACGCCACACGGGAGCAGTTGGTCGTCACCGTGACCAAGAACAACGTCACAGAGAACTTCGGCTACAGTAAGAACGCGGCCGGCAACTACGTCTGGACCGGCGACAGGAACAGCGGCCCGTTCACGACGGCTGAATTCATGCAGTACTTCGCGAACGCGACCAATGTGGAGTACAACATCCTGACCAACACCCACCTGTACACCACCTATGACTACAACGGCCAGTCGTACTCCGATCCTCCCGAGAACGGCCTTGTCTCCGGCGCCATGCTGCTGGAGGACCAGACCATCGACATCATCAAGTACTGGCACAACGATCTGGACGCGCAACAGGCTGAACAGATCACCCTGACCGTCACGAAAGATGGGGAGGAATATCTGGATGTTGTGATGGGTGAGCCCACGCAGGTCCCGGGAGAAGAACACGAGTGGGTGCAGGTGCCCGCCACGGCCGATTCCACGATCTACATCTCCTGCGGCATCATGACGGTGGACAGCGCCGGCAAGCTCACCATGAACACCACCGGCCATGACTACTCCGTCGTTGAGACCGATGGTTCCCCCTGGTTCTGGGACCTGACGGCCTACACCTACCACCCCATGGTCATCAACGCCGAGAACAAAATGCTGATCCTGGTCACTGACGAGCTGAAGGCAGGGGAGATATACAACGACAACTTCCCCAGCGACATCACCGACACGAATCCCGCGGATCTCACGAGAGTCGTCTCTACCGTCGACGGGCGGACCTATTACAGATTCAACGGCAAGCTCTACGTCCAGACCGACGCCCCCACCAATACGCTGAGGGCGGACAATGACCGTCGAAGCAATCTCCAGATCGCAAAGGCGGTCACCGAAGGCTCTCCCGAGGATGAGCTGTTCACCTTCCAGGTCACCATGGAGAACACGACGACTCCTTATAAGGGTGATGATAACTACGATCCGGATTATCATACCTTCTGGTTCGTCGTGCTGAACGACCCCGAGGGCAACTGCGATCTCGAGCGCGATACGGCTGGCTACCTCGACCCCGAAGATCCGGATCCTGATGCCATCATGTGGGAGGAAGACGGACTGGTCGTCGAGGGCGCGACGCTGGAGCAGAAGACCAATGATCAGGGCGAGCCGATCGAAGGCGAGTACACCGGCTACTACTGGTTCGACAACGTGGATGGCGGAACGACCGTCACCATCAAGATCAAGCCGGGCTGGAGGATCTGCTTCACCAGTATCACGAAGGATACGGACTATACGGTCGTGGAGCCCAATGCTTCCATGCCGGACGGATTCATGCTCGATAACGTCGAGACCTCGGCCCACTGCAACAAGAGCGGCGATGTCGCCACGGCAGGCGTCGTGAGCACAACTGATCCGGCGCTTGTCGAGGGTTCCATCGACGCCTCCAACTCCGACTACAGAGTGTATTACACCAACAGGTTCGTCGGATTCTTCTACGTGTATCACTCCAGCGACTGCACCCTGGAACGCTTCCCCGCAGCTACGGAAGGTGCTTTGTACGGCGGGGAAAAGACCTTCAGCATCACCGACCTGACACGGGACGGCACGCTCTACGGCGGCTACTACAGCGATTACGCCGGCAAGAGCTCAGGCTTTGATGCGGCGGCTGCGAAGGCGCTGGACTACAGCGGTGAGAACGATCCCGCGGATGAGGGCGGCACGACCTACAGCACGGCTTACATTCTGGAATCTAACCGTGGAGCCTGGAGCGCGTCCGCTGCTTTGACGGTCAACGGCTTTGCGATGGCTCCTGTTGCGAACACGGTGTACTACCTGAAGGAAGTCCCCACCGCGTACCTGCAGCCCTACTTCCACTACACCTACAGCAAGGAGACCTTCGACATCTTCGACGGCTGGCTGCTGTCCGCCATTGACGACTGCCTGTATCAGGAGACCGGCTTCGTGATCGTCAGCGAGGACGATGAGGCGTCTGTCTGCTCGACGCTGACGGTGAAGACCGCGAACACGGGCGGCAGTACGGTGCTGCTCAAGCCGGAAAGCATCTTCCGCAGCAAGGGTGTACAGAGCGGCTATCTGAGCTACCTGCAGGTGCTGAAGGACGGCAGCCCGACCATGATGCAGGAGGGCGACCGTGTCCTGCAGTACTGGGTCACGCCCGACGGCCTGATCGTCACCGGCGTTGCCGGCCGCAGCTACTCTGGCCTGGGCAACAAGAATGATCTTGGCAAGACAGATTTGGAGGATGTGACGTCTTCCACCGTCGCAGTGTTCGGAGCCGATGACGGCGAGCTCCCGGTTGAACCCTGACCGGGCGGACGGAAAGAAGAAAGAGGTGTAATGACATGGCAAAGAAAAACAGCTTTAATCCCTTTATCGTGCTGATGATGCCCACGCCGGAGCCGACGACGGTCATCGGCGGCGGGACGGGCCAGTCCACCACGGACCCTTACGCCTGTGATTATAACGATTGGCAGAATCTGTTCGCCAGCGACGTCAACGGCGATAACGAGATCAACGAGGCTGACTACAAGCTGTGGTTCCAGTCGATGTTTGCTGACGACCCGGTTGAGGGCCAGGAGTGGTGGGAGTTTTACGGAAACTCCGGCAACCTGTTCCCCTGAGCCCTGGAGATCAGCAATCAACAGAACAGCAACCCAAAGCAATCAAAAAGACAGCGCGGAGAGCTTCTCTCCGCGCTGTCAGATTATTTACAAACCAATGCGGCAAAGCTCTTCTCCGCGCTGTTTTCCATCTGCCCGTACATCCAGCTTTGCTCTTGTACTTATGGGAAAAGAGTGCTATACTATATATGTAGAAGATTGCGCCGCGGGCGGAAAGGAGCGTGCAGGGATGCCCCAGGTGTATGAAATGACGGTCGCGGGCCATCCCCTGCGCTACACCTTCCTGTATCCGCGCACGCGCTTCCTCCTGCACCCGCTGCCTCGTCGGGTGGAGGGGGAGCGCGCTGACATCGCGGTGACACGGGAAAAGATCGAACAGGGGCGGAACTTTCTGCCGCCGGATTCGTCCGATTCCTATGTGGAATACCGTTGTCTGATCGAGCTGACGGCGCGGAGTATGCTGCGCTTCGGCGGCTGCATCTTTCATTCCGCAGCCTTTTTCTGGCGGGATCGCGCCTGGCTCCTGACGGCGCCGCCGGAGACGGGCAAGACCACCCAGTTTTTGAACTGGCAGCGCCTGCACCCGGGGGAGATCACCATGATTTCCGGGGATATGCCCGTGCTGGAGGGGCGGGAGGACGGCTCCGTCTGGGTGCACCCCAGCTCCTGGAACGGGAAGGAGAACCTGCGTTCCCCCATCTCGGCGCCCCTTGGCGGGCTGGTGCTGCTGGAGCAGGGGAGGGAAAACCGGATCCGCCCCCTGAGCCCGCGGGAGGGGGTCGTGCCCTTGCTGCAGCAGTTTATGGCCATCCCGGAGACGGAGGAGGAGCTGCTGGCCATGACGGGTCTGCTGGATCGGATGCTGCGGGCCGCCCCGGCCTGGAAGCTGACAAATCTGGGGGACGACGCCTCGACGGAGCTGCTGCGAAGCGTCTTGAAAGGGGAGGAGCGATAGGATGCCGTATCGTGTGAGGCCGGGCATTGTGCTGACGTCCGTCTGCGGAGAGTACCTGCTCGTCGCCGCGAAGGAGGCGAGGGAGCATTGCCCGTACTATTCCCAGATCGACGAGAGCGCCGCCTTTTTATGGAGGCAGCTTGCCTCCGGCGCGGACGAGGCCGCGCTGGAGCGGGCTGTGCTCCGGGAATATGAGATCGAGGATCCCGACCTGGCCAGGTTGTCGATCCGCCGGTTTCTCGAGAAAATGACGGAAGTGGGCTATCTGCTTCCGGACGCAGAAGGAGGACAGAAACATGAACGATAAGAATGAGCAGAAGAAAAAGCTGAGCAAGAAGACCATCCTTTTGATCGTAGGGATCGTGGCCGCGCTGGTGCTGGGCCTGGTGATTTGGAAGATCTGCGGCGCGTCCGACACGGGCGCGGTCGGCGGCAATCCGACGCCGACGCCGACGCCGACCGAACCCGCGGATTCGCAGAACGGCGACGCGGCCGTGCAGGACGCCGCGGTGAAGACTCCCGCCCAGGGCGAGGAGACCGGCGAGACCCAGGAGAGCAGCGAGGGCGCGCAGCTTCTGGAGACCGAGGACGGCGTGGAGATCATCATTCCGGATGACGAGGAGTCCGACGGCTTTTGAGTACCGGGATCACGGAGACGGAGGCGCTCTTTTTGGAGGCGCTGCGCTGTGCGATCCACGGCGAGCGGGTCTCCTGGGAGGAGCTTCCCACGGAGCGGCGGCGTGAGCTGCTGCGCCTTGCCAGGGCGCAGAGCGTGACGCCCCTGTTCGCGGAGGCGGTCTGCGCCTGCCCCGCCTTCGCGGGGACGGACGAGCTGCGCAGCCTGCGCGAAAACGCGCGGCAGATCACTGTGCGGCAGGCTGCCCGCACGGCGGAGTTCCTGCTGCTGCTTCGGGAGCTGAACGGCCGTGGCCTGCGCCCGCAGGTCATGAAGGGCGCCGTGTGTCGGAGCCTGTACCCCGAGCCGGAGCAGCGCCCCTCCATCGACGAGGATCTTCTGATCCTGCCGGGGGAGTATCCGGTGTGGCACGAGGCGCTGCTTGCCTGCGGGCTGCGCCTGATGAAGCCGGAAAAGCCCACGGAGGACGCGGACGAGGTTCCCTATGTGGATCCGGCGCGGGAGCTGTATTTGGAGCTGCATATGCGGCTCTTTTCCAGAGATTCCGAGGCCTACTCGGACTGCAACGCCTGTCTGGAGGGCGCCCAATCCCGCCGGGAAAAGCTGTGCCTTTACGGAGAGACCCTGGATACGCTTCAAGCCACGGATCATCTGCTGTTCTTGCTGTGCCACGCGTATAAGCACCTGCTCCACGGCGGAGTGGGCGTCCGCCAGATCTGCGATCTCTGCCTCTTTGCCCAGCGCTGGGGCGGGGAGATCGATTGGGCCCGTGTACGCCGCTCCTGCGGCGAGCTGAGGATCGAGACCCTGGCCGCCGCGTTTTTCCAGATAGGGGAGCGTCGCCTGGGGATCTCTGCGCCAGCGGCGTTCGCCGAGATCGAGACGGACGAGGAGCCGCTGCTCCGGGATTGTCTCAGAGGCGGCCTCTACGGCGCCAACGACCTGGATCGCCTGCACAGCGCGAACCTGACGCTGGACGCGGTAGGCGCCGAGAAGAAGGGGAAGCGTCGCCGCGGTGCGCTGCATGCCCTGTTTTTGCCGGCATCCAGTCTGCGGGATCGGTATCCCTTCCTGCGCAAGCGGCCCTGGCTGCTGCCTGCGGCGTGGACGATGCGGCTTGTGGGCTATCTGCGGAGCAAGACGGCGGTGGATCCTGGCCGCACGCTTCAGATCGGGCAGGAGCGGATCGAGCTGCTCCGGCAGTACCGGGTTTTATCCTGATTGCCGCAAGGCGACACAGACGTCGGATTTGCCAAGACAATTTGAAAGACGGTGCACACACCGCAAGTGGAAGGGATGCAACACGCATCCCTTTCACTACATTTTGTGGCTTTGCTGTTTTCCCAGCACAAATTTTTCCTGTAAAGAATTTGAAATCACTTCTTGACTTCTGCGATTTTTTGAGTAATATAAAAGATGTATGGGTATGGATAATGGAAAAGAATCATAAGAATCATCAAAGTAAATACCTAAAGAAACAATTTTGAATACGGTGGAAGGAAAAACTGTATTCAAGAAGGAGGACGCGCATGAACAAGAGGCTGAAAAAGCTGCTGTCCCTGTTGATGGCCCTGGTGATGATCATCTCCATGGCTCCCCCTGCGTTTGCCCTGCGGGAGATCACGCTCCCCGGCGACGGCTGGGACCGGGATATCGGCGAAGATGACGTCCGGGACTTCAATCCCGGTGTCGAACCTGAGGACAAAGAGGAGTATGACTACTTCTCGGCTTTTGACGAGGAAAGCGGCATCAACGTCACGGTAGAGGCGCCCATGGGCTCCCTGCCCACGCTGGCCGAGGTTCGCGTTCAGTCTGTGGATCCGGAGTCTGTCCGCGACGCGGTGGACGAGGCCCTGGGGAACGAGGCCAATATCCTTGTCGCAATGGACATTTCCTTCTGGCTGGAAGATATTGAGATCGAGCCGGAGGAACCCGTGCGCGTTCGGATCGCCGCCCCCGAGCTGGAGGGCAGATCCGACCTGACCGTGGTGCACATTCCCGACGAGGAGGAGCCCGAGACGGTCGATCTGATCCCTGAGGAGGATCTGACCTTTGCGCTGGGCACCAACGAAGTGGCCTTCACGTCCGGCGACTTCTCCGTTTACGCGGTCATCGGCGGCTCCGCCAACGACCTGAAGCTGACCGTGGAGTTCTATGAGAGCGCGACGGCCACCACGCCCCTCAGCACCCAGGTCCTGGTGCTGGAGCAGTTCGACGAAGAAGGGGAGAAGCCCCTGATCGACCCGGGCGTGCCCACCATCACCGCCACCCAGTCCTTTGAAGGCTGGCGCATCGACGCCGAGCATGAGAAGCTGGACATCAACGGCCTGAACGCGTACATCCACGAGACCTATGGCAGCATGACCGCGGACGCCACCCTGCGCGTCAACGCCATGATCTTCAATGTGCGCTACGTGATCTACCACGACCAGTCCGGCGCCGTTCTGCGCACTCAGTCCTTCCATGTGGAGGAAGGCGGTACAGCCAGCGTCACCATCAGCCATCCCTACGTTCCCTTCAAGGACGGCCAGAACTTCAAGGCCTGGACCCTGGAGGCTGACGTTGAGGTCGCGGGCGACTATCCGCTGTACAAGGACACCGCGACGGATGAGGGCCATCTGTACCAGGACGGCACGGCGTATTCGCTGTCCGATACCATCGACCTGTATCCCTATCTGCAGAATGGCTGCTGGCTGGTATTTGACAACTATATCGATCAGGACGCGGACACTACCTCGGCCTCCTTCACCTCTCCCGTCTTCGTGGCGGAGGGTGTGAATACCGCTGCCCCGACGACGCCTACCCGTACCGGCTACACCTTCGGCGGTTGGTATACCAGCAAGTCCTTTGCCACCAAGTTTGTCTTCGGCAGCACCATTGCCGAGGAGACCACGGTCTATGCCAAGTGGATCCCCAAGGAGACCACCTATCGCGTGACCTTCTGGCAGCAGATGAATACTGACCCGGTTGACGCTGCCGATGCGGATAAGACCTATTCCCACTATACGCCCACGGCTGTTACCGTCGTCCGCACTGCCCATACCGGCAACCAGGTCAGCATCACCGAGGCGGACACCCGGCTGGGCAACCGCAACGACAGCACCACGGATTACGGCGAAATGGGCTTCTATTTCGTCTATAACGCGAACAACTCCGACACGGAGCCCGTGACGGTCAAGGGCGACGGCTCCACGGTCCTGAACGTCTATTATGACCGCAAGCCCATTACCATCAGCTTCTATACCGCCAGCAACAAGAACACCCTGGCTACCCTGGCAAAGTATGAGGAAGCTGAAAACGGCGGCTACTACTATTACCCCTATACCAGCGGCTATTATCTGATCGGCACCGGCCCCAACGCGGACGCTCAGTATTCGTATGGCACTACGGTGTATTACCACGACAGTTATACAAGTTCCAATCTCCCCAGCTATGATAACGTGACGAAGTATTATTCTTCCGGCATGAGCAATCATACCCTGAACAGCAGCAATACATATCAGAGCTGGAATGCCAATGAGAATACGCTGATCTATCAATACACCAGCTGGGGCACTACATATTATCGTCCGCTTTACTACCAGTTCACCAGCCAGGGCGCTGGGTACTATGCGGTTGGCACCGGCCCGGATCCCACAGCTGCCGGTACGCACAACCTGACGTCCATCCCCAACCCCATGACCGGTCTGTACGGCGCGCCGCTGCCCAACTGGCCGGATGAACCGGAAGGACAGGAGTGGGCCTACGATGACGCCGAGGATGGGAAGCACTACGGCATTACGGTTCGTGACTCCTTCAATATCCCGGACAACAAGTACACGACCACGTGGGACATCTATGGCGAGACTCCGAACTGGACCTCTTACAAGATGATCCACTGGATGATCCAGGATCTGAACGGCAACTATGAGGAAAAAGCCGCTACGAAGCTGGGCAACGGCGTGACCCAGTACTATGACGACGGCAAGTTCATGGGCTTCAAGGCCAAGGGCCACAACCTGACGACCAACAGCACCACCTCCGGCTTTGTCGCCTTCAGTGGCTCGGAGGTCGGCATCGGCTATTCTGATGCGGGCAACGACGCCTACATCTACTTCGACCGCCGCTCCAACGCATTGGAATTTGTCTCCATGAACCAGTCGGTCCGGACTGAGCAGGTCCCCTACGAGAAGTCCCTCTCGGAATACAGCGACACGGTCCCTGAAAATGGCGAGGCCGGCTACTATTTCGACGGCTGGTATGCAGACCCCGGCTTTGACACCGAGTTCGACTTCAGCCAGGAGATGCCCAACTACCAGGTCACCGTCTATGCCAAGTGGACCCTGACCCGTTACCGCGTGGTCCTGGATCCCACCGGCGGACAGTCGGGCGTGAACCCCAGTGACATCACCTTCCCGGGTAACCAGGCCACCACCTTCCGCGTAGACTACGGCGAGCAGGTTCAGGCGTCCTCTATCAACAACGCCACCCGCCAGGGCTACACTCTGCTTGGCTGGTACCTGGATCCGCAGTTCACCCAGCCCTTCAGCTTTGCCCAGCCGGTCACCGACGCGGTGGCGGATATGAACTACATCAACGCCAGCGACGCCGAGCGCCAAGGCTCCGACCCCTGGAACATCGATGATGAGACCGGTCAGCCCAAGACCTACACCGACGTGGGCAGAGACAACGTCCGCGGCAAGGTCACCATTTATGCCCACTGGCGTGAAGACCCGGACGGCATCATCGGCGTGAACATCCGCTATGATGCGGTGGAGAGCTCTGAGCATGAGGGCTACTTCGGCACGGATCAGACCAACACGACCTGGGACGATCCCGATATCTACGCCGACCAGGCCCAGGCCTATGCCCAGCCCGCCTCCACCCCGAAGGAGTACGATCCGGCCCTGAAGTTCCTCTACTGGGATATCCTGGACAAGAATGGTCAGTCCTCCGGCCGCAAGGCCTACCCCGGCCAGACCTGGGAGGTGCATTTTGCCGACGCGGTGGAGGAGCCCATCAACAACGGCAATGCTGTTGAAGAGCCCGAACTGCTCACCTTTGACCGCGGCAATCTGAACATCATTCGTCCCGGCCAGGCCGGCGTCATGGCGCAGACGATCACCGCCTATGAGCCTGTCAACACCATCGAGACCGGCGTGGAGTATCTGATCGGCTACAAAGATGGAGATACGGTGTATCTTCTGATGAACTTCAACCCCAACACGAATTCCTCTTATACGTCTGCGTCGATTGGCAATACTTCCAATGTTTGGATTTCTTATGCGATTCCTGCCATTACGGATGCCAACGGATACGTGATCGGCGTCGATAACTCTACGATCACGAACGCCACCTTCGAACATGTCGGCTGGAAGTTTGTCGCCAACGGGACCAACAACTATATTATCCAGAACGCTAGTAACAGCTCTTATCATTTGGGACTATACGGTACTGGCAGTAGTTACCCTGACCTCTATTCAAAGACTAATAACTCCTACTACAACCAGTGGAGATGGACTAACTCTCGCTTAAGCTATTATGCCTCAAGCAGTACTTCGCACTATGTTACCCTGATTGGTTCTTCCGAGGGCGATGCACATTACTTCTACGCTCCGACTTCTGCCAATGCTACGTATTCCACTCTCCAGCTCTACAAGAAGACCGAGATCGCTTCTGGTCACACCGTCAAGTTCATGGACGGCTTTACCAACACCCAGATCGGCGCGGATCAGATCGTGGACGACGGCGCTGCCGCTGAGGCCCCCGAGGCTCCTGATCACACCGATCAGCAGATGATCTTCACCGGCTGGGACACCGACTTCAGCTATGTGACCTCCGATCTGATCGTCACCGCCCAGTACATGAGCGTAACGGACCTGGAGTATACCGTCACCTTCCGTTATATGGACGGCAACGGTCAGTGGCAGTCCGTATCTCAGACGGTACAGCACGGCCAGTCCGCCACGCCTCCCACGCTCCCCGATCCCCCCGCCGGCTACACCTTCAACTCCTGGGATAAGCGCTACGAGAGCATTACTGCAAACATCACCATTAACGCGGTGTATAAGCAGGTCGCCACCACTAAGTATGTGGTCACCCTGCGCGCCGTGTACGGCCGTGCGGACGCCGGCTCCGTCACCCACATCAACTGGTACTCCAACAAGTACGACGCCTATGGCAACGAGATCCCCGATGTGGCGACCGCTACGACCTATGTGCCCGCCGCCACACTCTTCCCCAACGGCATCGCCGAGAAGAGCGGTTCCGAGGCCACCTTCGCTTACGAGGGCGGCAACACGCCCACCTACGGCGACCACGGCTACAACCTGATCTACGATACGGTTGAGATTCCTGAGAGCGTGCGCATCCCCGAGAAGCCCTACGCCATCCCCGGCTACCGCTTCCTGGGCTGGGCCCGCATCGCTGACGCCAACTCCATCCCCGAGGGAGCCAGCGCCTCTGACTACGTCACCGATCCCTCTCAGATCACGCCCGACGACGTGTACATCCGCTGGGTCGAGGACAATTCCGAGACCGGTGCCGGCCACTATGAGGCTCAGGGCTCCAACCGGCTCTCCAAGGACTACTACCTCATTGGCTGGATCAATAACGCTGATTACAGAGGCGAGGACTATCACTTCAATTCCAACGGTACCTACACTGTGACCTTCCCCACCGACACCTATGTGTTCGTTAAGAATGGTGATGGCGCATGGTTCATGACTGATGGCTACGGCGATGGCACCAGCGGCACAAACCTTTATGCTGCTGTTGGTGAGCTTCGTCCGAAGGAAGATGGCGGCCGCGGCGACAAGATCTTTGTTCCCGCGAACACCGAGGTTACCTTTACCCTGATCGAGCAGGGCGACACCCTCTTCCTCAGCTACGTTGAGGGTGCCCCCACCAGCAACGAGGGCGAAGAAACCTGGGTCCCCGTCACCTACGTGGCGGCCAACGAGCAGAAGCCTTATCACGACATGTACGCTGTCTGGGTAGGCGAGTTCTACATTTACCACTCCGGCATTGAAGGCGGCGCTTTGGAAAAGGTCACCATCGACTTCAAGGGTGGCTACGACCTGACTGCACGCGTTACCGCGCTGAGCCAGTCCCGTGACGGTGAGGCCGATAAGTTCCTCTACGGCGGTTATTATCTGGACGGTGGCTTTACCGCTCCCGCTGTGGATGATAAGGGTGTTCCCACCGCTACTTGCGCGGCCTACGACGGCGCCAACTGGACCTGGACCACGCCTGTGACGGATCAGCCCGGCAACGCGATCACCCCGAAGGGCGGCGTGACCTACTACATCAAGGAGGTCCCGGCCGACAAGTACCTGCAGCCCTACTTCCACTACACCTATCTCAAGGAGTCTGATCCTGCCTATCAGACTATCCGCACGGCTTGGCTGATCTCCGACATTGACGACGCCATGTACAAGGAGACCGGCTTCATGATCATCAACGACAACGACAAAGCCAATGTCTGCACGCAGCTGACAGTGCAGAACACGGTCGGCGGCGCGTCCGTGGTGCTGAAACCCACGACCATCTTCCGCAGCAAGGGCGTCACCAAGGGCTTCCTCAGCTACCTGGAGGTCCTGTCCAACGGCGAGCAGACCCTACTGAAAGAAGGCAATACGGTCGTTCAGTACTGGGTCACTCCCGACGGACTGATCGTCACCGGTATCTCGGCCCGTACCTTCAACGCGCTGGATACCAGAAAGAATATCAAGGCGGAAGGCGGCGTTGTTACGGAGACTGTGCGCTCCACCATCGGCGTGTTCTCCGCTCCCGCTGCTGAACCGGAGCCCTGATCGGACAGAAAGGAAAAAGAGGTGAATGATTATGGCAAAGAAATACGGCTTTGATCCTTTTATCCTGCTGATGATGCCCGAACCCTCGCCCACCTCGGTGGTCGGCGGCGGCACCGGCCAGTCCACCACGGATCCCTACGCCTGCGACTATAACGACTGGCTGAATCTGTTTGCCCAAGATTACAACAACAACGGAATTGACAACGACGACTATATCCATTGGTTTTATGTAACATTCGGCGATGAAGCGGCAGATCTTTGGGAATTAGTTAACGGCACTGACTTGCCGTCCGATCCCCTGACTCCTTAATAGATCAATAGCAATCAATAGCAAAAAGACAGCGCGGAGAGCTTCTCTCCGCGCTGTCAGACTATAAACAAACCTATGCGGCAAAGCTTCGACACGCATGGGGGGGATTGTGAAGGGGGGATTCATTTAGTTAAGGATACAAATAACCAGAACTCACGCTTACGATACTTCCAAATATGATTTTGGAGGTATATCCATGAAAACGCAAAAATCCTTTTATGCGCAATACGGCGGCACTTATACACAGGTCGGCGATGTACTCCTTCCTAACCTTGCCATTGGAGAAGATGGACAACAACCTATCGGGAAATATGGGCGGATGAGGAAACACTATCTGAAAGAACAGCATCCCGTTCTTTATTCGGAGCTGTTACTGTCCGGAAAACTGTATCCGCATCTACTGGAGATCGACGAAGCCTGTGATGGGCGAAAGGAACTGCTTACCTGCCGATTAGCCGAGCAAGAAGGCGTGACCGAGGCGCTCAAGGCTGCTGATCAGATGGAGTGGGGGCGTCGCATGAACAGCATCCGAAACCGGGCGGAAGAGATCGTCTTGCACGAGCTCGTCTACTGCTGAGGAGGTGTCGAGATGCTGATTTTGGAAGACCTGTACCTCGGCGATGTACGCCCCAGTGAGCGCAGCTTTAAGCGCAACAGTCAATATGCCAAGGCGCTGGATGAAGTCGTAAGAGCCGGGGACGCACTGACGGACACACTCACCGAAAAGCAGAAGGAATTGTTCGAGGACTACATGACCGCCCAGCGGGAAGTCAATGTGCTCACGGATTGCGAGACGTTTATCTATTCTTTCCGCTTGGCGGCTAAAATCATGATTGACGTGCTGACAGATGGGCAAATAAAAGAGATATAAATATTATTGGCCAGGATCGAGCGGAATTCCCGTCGATCCTGGTCATTTATTGTGGAAACAATTCTGAATCCAATTGGTCATGCTTTGCTTCCCAATGGTAGTCATCTGCGATTATCGATAATACTTTTGCGGTTTGTGGATACTCCAGTTCCATATTACGGGCATATCCCCGATACTGTAGCGCCATTTTCTTTTCGTTTAATCCATCCTGCACAAAACGAGCACCGCGTGAATTCAGCCATCCGAAAGCAACATTGCGTGTCAAATCATCATTGGAATACTTTTCAAGTGCAATTCTTACATGTTCATGCGGGAAAACGCCATCTTTTCCTAAACCAGATTTGCCCATGATTGAACCAAGTGTTGAGAGTAGTAATGGCGCTTCTTTTGCAGCATCGTAAATATATTCGAACCAGATAATAAATCCATCAAGATTCTCATATGCCGCTTCTGGTAGCATATAGTCAAAATGAAAATGTCCATAAAACGTAGAGGAATCCGAATAATACCTTTCAACTATTTTCTCTGGATGATCAAAGAAATATGTGCTTAAGCAGGCGGGGTAGTAGCCATAACTGCCTTTAAAAGCAGACTTATCGTACATTGCTAGGCAAAGCTCTGCCCATTCCTCCGAATAGTAAAGGCAGTCATACTCCTGCACAACATGGATTAGCAAGCCAAGATCAGAGTAATTGCTTGTGTCAACAATTGCGTGAGCAACTTCAATCAGACGATTGAATGAATCCGGTGTCTTATCCTCTTGAACGAATAACATCAGCAGTCCGCAAGGATTGTATTTCATCAACGAGTGATACGCGCGGTCGCTGAATTTCATCAGTTTCTTATCTTGCCAATAAAGCTGCTCCAGTTCTGGGGAGCTGAGCCATTCATAGATGTCATCTCGATACAACAACGGCAACAAACAAGCTTGATCTTCCGGAGATACCGAGTTATAGATTTCAGTTGCACTTGGCAGATCAACAGAGCTTACCAAACCAGATAGCGATTGCATTTTTTTGCCTGAGGACAAAAGAGACGCAACCACAAAGTATTCATCATTAAGCAAGTTCCTCCCTAAAAATTCCCCCCACGCTCTGCTGTCCTCCATGCAACCGACCAGCTTAACAACGGCAACTAATCCATACTCATCTCGCATGGATCTAAAAACTTGCTCTCGAATCGTCAGAGCCCGCTTTTCCCTCTCAAAGAATTTCTCTTCTGGTTCTGAAAGCAGCTCTGGAAATGGCGGATGGTAGATTTTATAAAATCGCCAGCCTTCCTTACTGACAGGGTCATCAGCAATCAGGTAGTCGAGCCATTTATTCAGAGATTCGATCCATTGACTACGCTCGTCATGACCACCTTTTTGAATATAATACAAGTGGGTTTTAATTTGAAAAATAAAAGGCATCTTCTGCTCTGGGCTGAAATCAGCAGATGCAAGCAGTTCTGCCGAAGAGCTCAGGATCTCACAAGGAATATACCAATAGACTTTCAATGCATCTTCAACCCAGTCTGCACGTTTTTCTTTGATTGCGGTATTGAGGATTGCAGACGAAATATCTTTGTGCGCTGAAAACAACTCCGGATACGTTACATGCCCATGTTCTCGCGCTTTCTCGCCAATCCTGTTTCCTGTTATAATACTCGTTTTTGCAAAAAGCTCAATTGCGAAGGGGACTCCAAAAGAGTAATCGTCTTCAATGAACCGAACTGCCAAGCGCGTCTTTGCCTCGATTGGAACGGCGGAATAGTTAGCCCAAAGACATAATGCGTTTAAAAGGCTGTCTTTTGGAGAATTAGATGTATGGTATTCTCTATGCACTTTACAAAGCTTATATAATACTCTGCAGGCGCGGATAGCTGTATCTTCGACCATAACAAGCTTATCCAGGGCCCAAAGCACATTCTGATAGCTGCTTGACCAACTGTCAGCTTCACTGAATGCTTGAAATACAACGCCTTGCTCCGCTTCAGACTCGATAAAGCTCATTGTTTCAGAAGGAGCAGCCTCAGCAAGGTGCGATAACGATTTGAATACAGCCTCTTTGCAGCCAGGAAGCTTTGCATATTCAAGGATAGCCTTGACCCGACTGTCGATTACAGTTTTATCGGAACCAGTCTCCCTGAAATATATGTAATTGAAAATCAGACGTTGAATTATAGATGCCTTCGGTTGCGATGAATACTCATCGACATCTCGACATTCAGTTAACAGGGCAATCAGTGTGTCGTGCATTCTGGATGACATTGCATCAGCCGCATCAATTTGAAGTGTCATCCATGCTTCCTCATAGTTTACAACAAGATAGCAATCGCCAACTCTCTTGATTGGAGCATCTTCCATCCGCAGGAACGATTCGTATTTGCTCTCTAAATCCGAATAAGTACCGGCTGATATCATTTCCAGAGCACGCTTCTCTAAATCGTTTTCTGTGCTGAATTGGCGAAGGAAAACAATAGGATAAAGCGACTCGACCCCTGGAGCATCTACCCATCCGGGGAGTGAATTTGCAGTATTGCCAGGAATACGCCGAATCAAGGACAAAAGATTGCCATGCGTAAATGAATAGCATTCACTTGCTTGCACGCTAGACAAGCCCATTTCACACAATGCTTTCGTAAACTGAGATTTCCAAAGAGCAGGTAAGACTATCATGTCGGAAGATACAGGGTTTTCCTTCGAATAGCATACTATGGTGTTGTTTTCGTCAGAGACTTGCCCAGAGAACGGAAATGACAACAAAAAAGTTTTGTTCTTGTGAAATCTTATAAGTTCCAGGTATGTGCTCTCATTATTGACGACAATGACCCGATTGCTGGTTCCTGGATCCTTCAATAAAGCTGAAAGGCAAAAACCATATGCGTCAAAAAAGGTCTCCGCTCTAGCTCTGCACATTTTTTGCCCAAGTTTGTCCTTGAACTCTGACACCTCATCTTGACGTCCTTCCAAAAACATTGAAGCCGTCAGCTGTGGATTTGTTCGGTTTGAAAAAGACTCCCACGCACCTGCTACAGAAGAAAAACTTAGTTTTTTCCCTTCCCCGAATTGCTCAAATAGCCATGCACACACTGCTGGCTCGGAGTTTATCCAGTCACACAGGACAGAAGCATCATAAACATGGACACCTAGCCAGTCGCCATTGTGTTCAATCTCCCATTGTGAAATTGACACACCTTGGTTGTCATAGGCCCATATTCTGGGAATGACCAAGTAGAATGCCGTTGTTGTTTTGTCAATTCCTAGAGGATTGTTCGTTCGTTTTTGGTAGTCTTTATTTATCTTGCTTAACGAATCGGCGTTTGTGCCGAACTCCCAAACGCTCTTCCCAGCTGGGACATAAGGGGTTTGATCTTGACTCTCGACAATTCCATCGAATCCCGGTGCCCATATATCATCCAAACCAGGCATTCTTATACTGGAAACGTTTTGACAACCGACCAAAATAAGTCTCTTTATTAACTCTGGAAACAGCCCTTCGAATTTTCGCTTATCCTGTTCAAGAAAGCGTTTGAGAATGGCGCTTGTGACGAAGCTCATCTTTTTCACCTACTGTTATGTGATTATTCAGACTGCAAACTTTCCAGCCGATGCCGAATGTCGTTCAGCCATTCGCCCTTGTATTTGAAGTATCGCGGGCCGGCGACGGACCACTTGCTGCCAGTCAAGATCTGGGCAAGCGCCGACAGAGAATAGTTCTGGCCCTGATACTCCACTTGCTTGTCATCTACGACCTTGCATCTGATCTCGGGATTGTTGCAATACTCGATCTCTTCACCGGGAGCGATATTACACATGGAGAAGCGGAAGGGAGCCAAGCGCTCTTTATGCTCTGCGTCAATCTCCTGGGCGGTTTCCTCGGCCTGCTTCTGCTCTTCGTCCATGGCAATCCGTTTCAGCTTGTCCGCACGGCCATGGATCTCCGCGATCGCTTCCAGAATGGAATAGGCGTCCTCCGGAGACATGGCATAAAACTCACGCACGCGCTGCTTCCCGTTGAAATTCTCGATAGATCGCAGGTTGGGGTTCAGCTTGTCGATGATGCTGTGGATCTTCAGATCGGAGAGCCGGGAGTTGACCTCATACGTCGCATAAACCCGGAAAGCAAAGGGAATACACTCGCTCCGGTTCAGCTGCTGGAGCCGCTTGTCGATATCGTCTGCATACCCGATCTTCACATATTCAGGGAAGGACGGGTTTGTCAGTATGTAAATCACACCTGTCTTTTCCATTGTCTCTACCTCCGTTATGCTGCTACCCAGCCGTAACCCTGGACAGCCATATCTACAAAGTGCGTCAATAGAAGATCTATTTTTGCGGTGAATGTCGCCTTATCATACGAATTGGGTAAGTCCGCGTCCAAAGACGTTTCAATTGCTGATTTTACCCGAGCTCTGGGCTGTTCATCCTTGTACCAGTCAACGACCATCAGCTCGGCCTTTTCTTCCGATAGCTTCCTAAACAGATTCTTAGCCGACAGCTTGACTTTCTGCTCTTCCGCTTTAGTAAGCTTCTTTCCGGCAATAAGCAGATCGAAGATTTCCAGTTCCTCTTCCGACAAGCCCTCAGCTTCCGGGCGTTTGTCCTCAGCTTTCAGATCTTCGATCAGCTGGAGCATCTGCTCATAATAGTCTTCATTCTCTGATCCGCCGGCATTATACCGGTCAATGATATTGCGGAATCGCTGGGAGAATTTCTGACGGGTACAGTTGCGATTCAGCATCTGCTGCAGGGCTTGCTCGATAAACGCTTTCAGATCGTCGATCTCCACAGCCTTGTACTGGGCGACCTTGATCTCCTTTTTCAGCTCGTCCACATCCACCTTGGAAAGGTCGATGACCTTCCCCTGGTGAATGACGAGCTCAGCGTCGTTGTCCTCCGCCTGCTGGGAGGAAACACTGGTGTCCAGAACCTGCGCCATGCGCAACCGGGCGCGATTGATCTTTTCATCGTCGATGGTATGGCAGAAAAGCCCATACAGATATGCCAGAGGCGCGAACCTTTCATTCTGCCAGTTCTTTTCAAAGATCTCCGGCCGCGACGCTTCATACAGATTCATCAGCGTATTCAGGATCACCTTGAATTTATCCTTGTTTTCATCGTTGGAAATGATCGTATTGTATGCATCCCGCAACAGATCCAGCCGATCAAGCGTGGACGCCTCCGCCACGATAGCGCCGATATCAATACCGAGGCTCAGCAGAAAATCATCCGCTTCATCGACAGCACTGTTGAGCAGGACAATCAGCTGGTCGATATCCTTAGCCGGGAACTCCGTACCGTCATCACCGGCTGCGTACTCCGTCAGCGCTTTCTGCATGTACTTGAACACATTGACGTAGTCCACGATGATGCCGCAGGGCTTGCCGGGATACACGCGGTTGGCGCGGGCGATGGCCTGCATCAGTGTGTGCCCCTTCATCGGCTTGTCCAGATACAGCGTGGACAGATTCTCCACATCAAAACCCGTCAGCCACATGGCGCAAACGAACACAAGCTGCAAAGGATCATCCGGATCTTTAAAGCGATCTTCAATATCCAGGCCCTCCGGCGTGACAGCATTCATCTTCTGCCGGTGCATGGAGATATCCAGCCCCTGCTTCTGGAACTTTTCGTTCTCATCCGCCTCTTCGGAAACGATGACCGCCATTTCCACCTTGTTCATGTACTGCAGAATGCGTGTCAGCTCGTCCCGTTTCTCCTTTGTATCGGCAGCGTTCCGCTCCTGCATGATCTTCTGCTTCTCGATTGCCCAGTAATGCTGTACTTTGTCGTACATTTTCACCGTCGTATACTTATCGACGGAAACGACCATGCCTTTTCCGAGGAAACCGCGGCGCGGGAAGTGATGCGCAATATCCTGGGCGATCTTATCAATACGATCCTCCCGCTTGATGACCTCCAGTATCCGAGAGGAAGAGTTTTCCAGCAAACGGGTCTCGTCCTCGTTCAGGTTTTCCTCTTCGATAATATCAACCACATCGTCATCCAGAAAGTCGTTCTCCAACCCGACCTCCGGCACGCGGCGGGAATAGAACAGCGGCACCGTGGAGCCGTCCTCCACCGACTGGGCGAAGTTATACTCCGACACATAGTTTCCGAACCACTGGTTGGTCAGACGCTTGCTGCCCAGCAGCGGAGTGCCGGTAAAGGCGATGTAGTTGGCATTGGGCAAGGCCGTGCGCATGTTCTCCGCCAGATCCTTGTACTGCGTCCGGTGCGCCTCGTCCACCAGCACGATGATGTCGTCCCGGGTAGAGAGCACCGGGTACTTTTTGCCCTTGTCATAGCGGAACTTATGAATCAAAGTGAAAATGAAGGACTTGTTGGTCTGTAGATAGTCCCGCAGTTGCCGTCCGTTCTTCGGCTGGCATTCTTCTTTCTGCCCAATCACTTCCGTCTTTACGAAATTCTTGTGGATCTGATCATCCAGGTCTTCGCGGTCGGTGATGATCAGGAAGGTGAAATTGCCCGGGATCTTGCGCCGCACCTTGCGTGCAAAGAACACCATAGAAAAGGACTTGCCGGAGCCCTGAGTGTGCCAGAACACGCCAAGCTTGCCCTGCAGCTCCGCCCGGTTCTTTACCGACTCCATCAGGTTGTTCACGCCAAAGTACTGATGGTTTTTGGCAATGATCTTGTTCTTCTGGTTGCGGAACATAATGAAGTTTTCTATGTAGTCGATCAGCCGGTCTTTCCGCAGCAGGCCGTCGATGAAAAACCGGACCGAGCTTTCACCCACCGTACCGGCTTCCTTCAACGCCTGACGGTCAGGCCGTTCCTTCTCGGAGTCCACCTTCAGCCATTCGAAGAAATGGTTGTAGGTGGCATTAAACGCGCCAAGCCGCGTTTCCAGCCCATTGGACAGCACGCAGATCTGATTGAACGCAAACAGGTTCGGGATATCCCGCAGGTAGTTCTTCAGGTTGTCGTTATAGGCTTCCTCCACCTTGACGATGCTGTTTTTCAGCTCGACAAACACCATGGGCAGCCCATTGATGAAAATAAGCACATCCGGGCGGCGCCAGTAGACGCGCCCCTGTATCCACATCTGAGAAACGGCGGTGAAGGTGTTGTTCTCCGGACAGTCGAAATCCACCAGCTTCACAAAATCGAAATCCTCTTTGCCGTTGCGGCGGAGGCTGATCTTAATGCCGTTGCGAATCTGGTTATAGTACTTGTAATTGGTGGCCGTCATATCCGTGGCGCTGAAATCCCGGCACAGATCCCGGAAGATCTCCGCCAGCTTCTCCTGAGGGATGTCAGGATTCAGACGCGCCAATGCCTCCCGCAGAACGAGCGGGAGTACGCATTCTTTTTTGCTGCTGCGTCCTGTTCCGTCCGGCAGCAGCTCCCGCTTGTCCGGGGAAGGGTCACAGCGCAGAATACCATATTGGAACGGGGCACCCTCTAACTTTTGCAGGATCGCCTGTTCAATATCGTCTTCAGATATGAAGTTGCGCATGATGGTCACCACCTTGTTTTTCGTTCACATTAGTCTTCGAAAAATGATGTAAGCCGCGGATTCTCTGTCGGCAGGCCAATTTCGAGCGATTGCAAATTTGCTTTCTCTTCCTTCCATTGATAGCGGTTGGCGCAAGCTGTGGAAATACAATCCTGCATTTTTTCAATTGCACGAGCTCTTTCGATAGCATCTGCCTTCATTTTCTTAAGCGTTACAGATACATCATGATCCTTTGCCGTTGGATTATAGTATGTGATCTGACGATCTAGCGCCCGTAGCTTCTCTTGATTTATCGCCAAAAACAAATAAGTTCTACAGGCAATGGCGTGATTATCAAGGGATTGGAACTCTTTCCCTCTGTATGCGTTCCACTGTTTGGAAATATCATTCTCCTTGAATGGCGCATAATCGATTCCACGTAACGTGTTAATGAACCCGCTTATTGCAGGAAGCCTGTCACTAAACAGATTATTTGGTACCGGAGAATCCGGATTCTTTAGATAAACATCCGAATTCTTGGCTTCTACCACCAAATCAGAATACAGCCCCAGCAATGTGACATACAATAGATCTTCAGTTGTCCGCTTGCTGATCGAATACTTTTTAATCTCGGCAAGGAGCATGACACCAAAACTTGCAAACAAGCCGCCAAATACGATCTCAAGAAAATCATTGCTTAAGAAACAATAAGAGAACTTTACGATACTGAAAACATACGTCAAAACAAGGAAAAGGGCTGTTATCCAAAAAAAGAAACGAATAAGCTTTTTGCTCTCACTCATAATTACATTCCCCAAACCGGAATACGGTTCATTACCAGATAATTATCTTACCAGATATTGTTATACCATTGTGTTCGCGCAGCGGTAAAACAGCCTGTCTTTTGCTATCTCTTTTACCGGCGTAGGAACTTTCTTGCAATCATCGATAGCTCCGGCGAGTATATCCTTGACGCTGATTCTCGAATTTCGGACGTCACGAATGGCTTCCTTTGCCGTAACCCTGCGCTTGGAACTTCTTATCAGGGACTCCATGAAGCTTTGAAAAGAATCAATATATTCCTCACGGATGCCTTTATTTACATTAATTGCAACATAGTTCTGAAAGTTCAGGACATTCCTTTGCCCAGGATTGTTCTGCAAGACGAGTATTTCCGTTTCACCGGAATAGTTCCACCGAATACGATCTTGCAGTTTTTCCTTGAATTCAGTAAACGTCTTTGTGCTGAAATACCAGTCCTGCTGCATCATTACATCGACTTTCCTGTAAGTCGGGTCATTTGCTTTAGTGAAATCATCTGTATATCCAATCGCATAAACAGAGCAGTATTTTGCAGAATTATAATGGATATACTCAAATTCCTTTAATATCTGTTCTTCCGAAGGCCGAGCAAAAAGGAAAACGACTATTTCCATGTTTTCCACTTGCCTTTCGATCTGCTCTATTTCCTCATATGTACTGGCGGCAAACATATTTATACCTCCGCGTTAGCTTGATTTCCTTCCACTTTGCTCCATTTCTCAATCAAATAATTTACAAACGCCGAGCAGGAAACCAGCATGTATTTTGCATCTTCTGCAGGTGCATTTTTAAAATCAATACCTCCATGACGAATTCCATTTTCGTCCGATGTATACCCGTATAAAGCAGAAAATGCGTTTTCTAAAGCAGGATGGATATGCACTCCATTTTCTTTGAGTTTCTTAATTGTCCGACCCAAAGTGGCATTTGCTCCAGATTGTCCTGTGATCATACAACAAAGCGCTTCTACGGCACTGATGGACTCTTTAATAGAGTTTTCATAGTCCGGCAATGGCCTCCGGGAGAAAAGTTCTGATGCCTTTTTGATGTGCGTATTCACATTACTAAATGCGGTCTGTTGGGCCTGTTCGATACAATCTATCTCACACTCGTTCGTTATAGGCACTACTTGGTTCCCAACAACTCGGTAACCAGCATTTTCTTCCATTAAAACTGCATTAAAGTTGTCTCTTGCATCATTCTGCTCATCCCTTGGCAGAAAAGGAAGGTATATCTCAATAAAATCATAGATTCTGTACCATTCGGCCTCCATAAACCATTTACGAAAACTGTTAAGGTTTTTTTCAAGGTCAACGTTCTCGTAGATGTTAGTAAATGCGAGTCCACAGGCATCCATTATTTCTTCGAGATAGTGCGAATTCAGGCCAACAATATCAGAGCATATTTCACAGCTATATGTATTCCAAATCCTGTTTCTCAATTCTGCAGTAAGGCCTTCGAGCTGCAAAGGTTTTTCCAAATATCCATATCGCTCAGAAAATTTTGGCATTACATTGCACCTCCAGTTTTCCGCTCATCAGGCGCGGCAGAAGCAGATCGCGCTGGCGAATTAAGCAGGCATTTGCTTTTAATAGATGCTCTGTCTCATTATACAGTGGTTCAATCTTCTGCTCGAAACGAATCACTGTTTCCTCGTCCGGCATAACAATTCTGACTCGCTTTATTAAATCCTGGCTCAGGTTCTGTTGTGCTGCCCCGAAGCTGATCAAAAGCAAGTAATCTCTTATGGACTTCAGACACTGGAATAAATAGTGTTTTGTGTTGATGCTTCCTTTATCACGAAATACACAGCACGCTTGATTACATGTCGCATCCATCGTTGAATACGCCAGCATGCCAATATTCACCCCGTACATTGCCATAAGTACGCTATCTTTTGGGAAGAATTTGGCGGATGATTTTTTTACCGCAGACTTTGTAATCTTTTCTTCCGTATCAATCAAAAGGCAATCTTGGAGTTCGCCAGTTTTAATCCAGGGGATTGTTCCGTCATCGTAGTACTCATCATGCTCCCGGCTTGGTGTTCCACCCGAAGATGTAGTATAAAACTCAGAAATACGCCCGCGTCTCCAACCTCTGGGAAGTCCATTCTCAAACTCAGCGGTTTCATGTCCGGGGAAGCGGAAGCGGACAAACCACTCCTTATACAGGTTTTCCGCCATCTGCTCCAGCACCTTGATCCGCTTATTGTTGACTTCGATCAGGTCATCATAGACGGAGAGAGCGGAAGAAATCTTCTTTTGCGTTTCTATATCCGGAAAATCCCACTGAATTCTCTTAATAAAATCTAAGTCCGCACGCTGTCGTCCACTTGCGCCAGTCATGCTGTTGGCAGCCAACTGCCGGATATGCTTCATGCACAAAAGATAATAAACATAGTCTGTGTCTGAAACGCCATTGATACCACGGAACACGAACAGTTCTGTCGAACCAATCCCATTTTGGCCCTCTGTATCTGCAATTGCCATCTTCCCGTTTTCAAGGCATGGCGTGATACGCGCAAAAAGCACATCGTGATCCTGGAATTTTGCACCGCCTTGGCCTGTGTACTCGACTGACTCCACACTCCTCACGGTTTTATAACCGGGGGTAATTTTGTCAATATCAATAACGGGATATGATTCTTGCCTTCTCAGTTTTACAGTTGGGTTACAGCAGACTTTATCTCCAAATCTATCCATACTCACACACCATTTTCACAAGAAGAATTTGACGATGCCGTAGGTTCAAGATCTCCTATCAACAGCAGGCCATATATAAGGTTTATCATTTTGACGCAATCTAACTTCGTTTTCTTCCGTGTAGAACGACCGTGTGCAATCCAATGACGATTAAGACCCTTTGGCTCTTTTCCCTTGAAATTAGAAGGTGCAGAAAAAGAATCCAATGTTTTCTCTAATGTCATTGCCAGCGTTATCATGGCATATTCATCATGATTGAGAAGCTCGTCATTGTCGAGCTTCTGCTTAATTGCGTTTATGCGCGGCCCAAGCCTTGATGTGGGATTCCCGGAAGTATCAGCCAGTAAACCGTCAAAAACAGAAGTGAAACCCGTAACAGCCAGATCACTATCCCCCACTACGAAACGCATTTACGGATTGAGAGTACAGCCGTTTACGCTTCTGCATCACTGCGGAAGAGAGGGTCTTGTCGATAGTCTTATTTACCGCAGAAAACCGATCCCGGATCAGTTGTTCTCGAAGTGTTTTGTTGATGTTTTCTGCATCTACAATTGCATCGACAAATTCAGCGGTCATATAGTCCCATAAGACAAACTGCGCTTCACCCATTTTCCTAATTGCAGATAGTGGGCGGGCTGCCTGCAATAGAGCTTGCCCAATCTCAGCTACTTTTGGTTTATATTGTTCAATAGCCTCAACAATAGGCTTTAGTGCGGATTGAATACTTTGCACTGCTTCCATTACAGGACGGGTAATCTCTTGCATTCGAGAAAGCAATGCGCCCAATCCCGAAAAATCATATCCCTGCCAGGATGAAGTGAAATCACTCATTTGCAAACAAACCTCTCAGGTTCAACGAAATCTCCGCTTCCAGCTTCTTCGCTTCCTCGTTCAGCGACTCAAACTCCGCATTCAGGCCGAGCATGTTCTCCTTGAACTCCGCCTCGGTCAAGCCGTCGTCTTCGATGACCACACCCACATAGCGCCCAGCGTTGAGGGAATAGTCTTGATCCGCAATGCTATCCTCTTCAATAATACGGATCGGCTCGCCATCCTTGCCCAGTTTGGGCTCGCTGTTTTCATCAAGCTCAAAGGAGATGCCAAGCTTTGCAGCCTTGCACAGACCGATCACGTCCCGATATACGCCGTCCGGGAAGCGCTCGGTCAGCCAGTCGATCTGGGCCTGCCAGTAGGCTTTCGTTTTGATTTCCATATCCTCAGCCGTTTCTGGCGCGGTGGCAAGTGCCTCCCGATACTCCGCAAGCAGCGCGTCAAAGGCTTCCGTGTTCCCGTGATACAGGCGGGTAATGATGCCCAGGTTCTTGATCTGCTCATCGCTGAACTTGCGGTGGGCGCGATCCACCTGCGTGAAAACGTTGCGGGCGTCGATGAACAGGATCTCGTTCTTCTTGTCCGTCTGGGGCTTGTGCTTATCAAAGAACCACAGCGTGGCCGGCAGGGTAACAGAGGAGAACATATTGGAGGGCAACGTCACCATCTGGCTGATGATGCCCTCTTCGATCATCTTATTGCGGATCTCATATTCGCTCTTGCCTGCGTCGGAGGCGGAGTTCGCCATGACCAGCGCTGCCTTGCCGTGCTCATTCAGGGCCGTGGCAAAGTAGCCGATCCACAGGTAGTTGGCATTGGGAACGGTTTCTTTCTTGTCAGAGGCTTTCTTTGCCGACTTGGTGGAGTTGCGGGGAACACCGTAAGTATTGAAGCGCGCATCGCCGCTGACCCGGTCGAAGGAGACCTCGTCCACATTAAAAGGCGGGTTCGCCATGACGTAATCGAAAGCGCCGAAAGCGTTATACGGATCGGAGTAGAAGGAGTTGGCTTCCGTGATATCGCCGCGCACATTGTTGAGCATCAGATTCATCTTGGCCAGCTTCACGGTGTCCGGCTCTTTCTCCACGCCATAGCAGCGGAACTTCATCTGCTCGGCCTCGTTGGCATTGTGGGCGTGCATATACCGCGCCGCCTGGACAAACATGCCGCCGGAGCCACAGGCGGGATCGAGGAACTTCTTGTCGCCGGGCTGTGGGTCCAGCACCTCCACCATGTAACGCACGACCGTGGCGGGTGTATAGAAGGTTCCGCCGTCCTTACCCTCCGCCAAGGCGAAATTGCCGAGGAAGTATTCATAGATCTCACCGAAAATGTCTACGGTGCAGTTTTCGGGAATGTCCTTGAAGATGCGCACAATGTTGGACAGAAGCTCCGGCTCTTCCTCCGGCACCAGCTGGGCGTAGACCTCCTTGGGGAGAACACCGTCCATTTTCGGGTTTTCCTTCTCGATGGCCTCCATGGCCTTTTTCACCAGATCGGCCTTTTCCGCCGTGTCCGGCGCATCGTTGATAAAGTCGTAATAAGCGCATTCCGGGAGAAAGAAGCCGCACTTCTCGACCGCGATCTCCTTCCGGGTTTTCTCCATGCGGGTGCCGAGCCGTTTTGTATACTCCGCGTCGATCTCATCCTTGTGCTGTTTGAACAGGATATCAGCATAGCGAAGGAAGATCAGGCCGAGGATCGGCTGACCATATTTGTTCGCCGCCAAATGCGCCCCGCTGCGCAGCACATCCGCCGCGTGCCAAAGGTTGTCCTTTAATGTTTTCAGTTCTCTATCTGTCATATGATTCACCTTCGTTAATTGGACGTTTCTATGTCATCCACCGTTGATTAATTCAGTCCATCCAGATTTAGCTTATAAATCTGCGGTGTCGAAATATCTTCTTTTTGCAAGAACATGAGCATGTAGATCGGAAGATACACAATCCTGCCATTGACGCTTACATTGTCATTCTGGAACACAAAGGCTGTGGGGATCGCGTAATCTTTGTTACCAAGTACGTTATCCAGAGCCGCGTGACGCTGGTAGTCCTTGCCGGATTTGATCTCGATGGGCAGCACGTCCCCGCCGCGCTCAATTACGAAATCCAGTTCACCCTGTTTCTTGCTGTTAAAATAATAGAGGTCGTAGCCGTGCGCTTTCAGCTCCTGCGCGGCTGCATTTTCATATACAGACCCAAAGTTGATATCCTTCTCCCGATTCAGCAGCTTGAGCTGAATCCCGTCCATGTACATGGAGGCCAGCAGGCCAACATCGGAGAGGAATAATTTAAAAAGATTGGCGCTCTTATTCAGCATCAGCGGAACAGTCGGCTCCGTTACACAGAAGGTCGGCAGCGCAACGCCTGCGTTTTTCAGCCAAAGAAAGCTGTTCTGATAACGGGAAAATTTAAAATTCTCATTCAAGTTCTTCAGGATAAAGCGCTTGTTTTTGCTGTTCAGTTCGCTGGGAATCAACGCGAAGATATCTTCCAGATACAGCTTGTTGTTCGGATCATACTTGGCAATATCCTGCCGGTACAGCGCCAGGATCGCACGCTGCTCCTGCGCGACCTCCTGAAGATTATTGGTGGCAAGATAGCGTGCAACAACGGATGGCATCCCACCGACGATCAAATACAACCGGAAAAGATCCATCATTTTTTCATGCACGATAACGTCAACAGGCGCCTGAGTTTCATATGCTTTGCGCAGGCTGTCGATCACACGCTGGGACACGCCGTTTGCCAAGGAAAACTCCTCGAAGTCTAACGGGAACATTTCGAATACGTCCATGTATCCAACAGGCGCAGATCGAATATCTTTCAGATCAACGCCAAGAAGGGAGCCGCTGAGAATATACCGATAGCTGCCCTCGTCCACGAGGAATTTGATGGCAGTAACAAGTTCTTTGCACTCCTGTACTTCGTCAAAAAAGATCAGCGTCTTACCGGGGACTAAAGGCTGATCTGTTATCGCAGAAATACGCAGCAAGATATCTGTGCTGCTTTTTGCATTTTCAAACAGCGATTGTGCCGTGCGATTTTCCAGAAAGTTGATCTCAATGAACGATTCAAAATCAGCTTTGCCAACTTCCCGGATGATGTATGTCTTGCCGACCTGACGTGCGCCGGTGATCAGCAGGGCCTTTTTGTCCTTTTTATAAAACTCGCGAATGCGGTTTTCGATTTTTCTATTGATCATATGGCACCTCCACATGAAATGCTAAGGATAGCATAGCACAAATCGTCCGTTTTTACAACATGAAGTTCTCTCGATTTGTCCGTTTTTTCCGTCTCAAAAGGCGGGCATTTGTCCAAAAATTCGAGATAGTTGTCCGGAAGATAACAGGTAAATGGTGAACCCCGGGGATGCCACCGGGAGCAACACGGGGAGCAGCGCAAAACAAAGTCCGTTTTTTTGGACACCTTATCTGTTACACTTTGAGTATAGATCCGTGGAGAAAAACGTATCGACGATTAAGCAAAAACGAAAAAATTCAGGTAAAAAGAAGCCAACTCTTCAAGAGCAAGTTTCGCCTTGTGCTACATAAATGCAAAATGGCATTTATCGGCCAAGTCACTTGTTGGGGATTTCGTTCCCCAATCCCTCGAATTCTTTGGCAACATTCATTGCGGTGTCTGCTCTGAAGCAAACACAGTTTTGATTATGCTGCACAAATCAAAAGGAGTCAAAAATGGCAAGAAAGAAAGATGGGCTTGGAGCGAGAGAGAAGACCATTCACTTTCGGGTTTCGGAAGCTTTTTACGAAGTGATCGCCCACGAGGCAAGACAATGTGGGTTATCCATATCTGAGTTTTGCCGTCGTGTGCTGATCAACCGGCCGATCAAAAAACTACCGGTCATCATTCACGATGAAAGAGAGATCAAACAGGAACTGCGAAACATAAACAAACTCGGCAACAATCTGAATCAAATCGCTCGATATCTTAACGAAGGTGGCCAGATGAACGAGGCTCTTTCACAAGAAATTAGAAAAACGCTCACAACGCTTGATCTCTCAATTCATGATTTCAACAGTGCGGTCGAAGCTGAATACGGCCAGAGCAGTTAAATCGCTGAATAGATCAACATATAAAGAGTAGTTTTTTCATGAACCCGCAATTTTCAAAAACAGCAAAACAAGCACATCTCTTTTTGCGACTGCTTGCCGTCGCTGCGAAAATGAAATTGAAGCCATAATGAATAATCGCAAGATTTGTTCAAGCGAGGGTTTGGGGAAACGCAGTCCCCAACGAGATGGCCGAAGGAGGCAAAACTCATTTTTGAGTTTTCGTATTCCATAGGCGTATCTTGCTTTAGAATTGCTGCGAATAAAACTTTTGGAAAAAAGCTGTCGAGTGCTTGCAATTGTTACCCCGCAGGTTGGGGTTAGTGAGGGCGCGCAAAATAGCGCATCAAGAAAGAAACGGAGGTTATGCTTATGACAGATTTTGAAATCGAAGAAGATGGCGTCGATTGTGTCGATGAAGAATTTGATGAAGCGTCGCGGGAGTGGGAGGATGACGAGGACAATGGAGAAGACCTGATCCCGGAGCTGTATTTCTGCAATCCCGATCCTTATGCGAAACGGGAGAAACGGTCTGATAGTTCTCCGCACCGAAACTTCCGCTTCGACGAAAACGGGAATATCATCGTCCGAAATCCGAGCGCTTATTGGATTCCCGAATTGACTGTTACAGAAAAAATCGACGGCACGATCTATACGGTAACCGGAAACTATGAAGGGACAGAAGCCCTGGATCGAAAACTGACCCGGATCATGCTGCACAATTTGGAGGATTTCTAATGACAAATGAAGAAAATTATGTTTACATAGAGTCGTCCAATCCTGTACAGCCAGTTGCCCCCGAAAAGGAGGAAGCAGAAATGTTAAGGGCAACTGATAAAATCACCGCACTCTACTGCCGTCTTTCCCAGGAGGACGCCTTGGATGGAGAGTCGAATTCCATAAGCAATCAAAAACGCATCCTCAGCGCATACGCGAAAGA
>JAEEGF012422555.1_pt1 | contig 34342 bp, 26 predicted proteins | sample 9134171 | NCBI WGS metagenome assembly JAEEGF01 (sample SAMN16246542, study PRJNA631951) | gut metagenome | biome: gut microbiome; feature: rumen; material: AP-attached | host: Bos | place: Iran: Karaj | collected 2018-10
GTATTAAGGAAGGCGGAATACTCGAAAAGATTGAGAACGGCGATGAGCTGTTCGAAAACATCGAAAACGGCGCAAACGAGTTTGCGGATAAAATTAAGGACGGCGCCGAAAACTACGTCGGCGACGGTATGTTCAACGGCAGAAACTTCTCAATTATCGGCGACGATGAATACTGTATCGGCGGCGAGCGAGCGGACGGACTTGACGTTTCGTCTCTGAAGGAAATCAGAATAAGAAGCGACGTCGGTTCGGTTAAACTTGTAATGACGGACAATTCAAAAATGTCGGCTTCGTACAACCTGTATTCCGATAAGACAAACGCAAATCCTGATGAATACGAGTTGATACTGTTTGCCGAGAATTATGACATCTGGCTTAAATCCGACAAAAATATCAAGGGCTGCGTCAGCGAGCTGACGGTAGAAATTCCCGTGGACTATGACGGCGCAATTCTTATTGAAAGCGCAATCGGCGACGTGGAGATTAAGGACGTTGAACTCGGCGACCTTAAGGTTAAGGTTGATGTCGGAGAAATCACGGCTTCAGCGGGTACGGTTACCTCTGCTGATTTCAAGGTCGAAACGGGCAATATTACGGTAGCTCCCGACTTCGTAACTTCAGTCGGCGCTTCGTACAAGACCGAGATAGGCTCGGTTGAATACGCTGTTCCTAACGTTCCAAATGTTGACATTGTTTACTCCGTCAAAACGGGCGGTACAAACATCGATGAGGTGGACAGCGTTATGGGAATTACCATTGATCAGAGTGCTGACGTCGGTCTTGACGGTATGCAGACAACGGGAAAAATCACAGCAAGAACTCCTGGAATATGTTCGGTAATTCCGGAGGATTTATACACGGTTAATATCGAGGTCGGCATAGGCTCAATAGAATTCAAAATAAAATAATAAGGAGAGACAAATATGGATAAGAACAAGAAGCTTTACAAAAGCGCAAACGACAAGGTGCTTTCGGGCGTACTCGGCGGCATAGCCGAATACCTCGGCATTGACTCGACTATCGTTCGTCTGATTTTCGCGCTGGTTGCGATTTTTACGGCGGTAATTCCCTGCGTGGTATTCTATATCATCTGCGCGGTAATTATGCCCGACCCGCCCTTCACGGTTGAGCAGTAAACGACAGAAATTTATGAAAACTACGCTGAAATGACGGCGTAATACGACTCGGTTTTCACCGTTTCCGGATTATAATTTTTTCGATTATAATTTCGGGAACGGTGATTTTTTTGAACGGTTTTGCATTTGTTAAGGAAAGATTCAATGCTGCCGACGAGGGCAGAATTATAAAAGTCTGCAGGCTTATTATTAATCAGCTCCTCAGTCTGCTCGGCGGCGCTCTGCTCGCCTCGGTAAACGGACTTTCGGTGATTTCTCCATTCGGCGTCGCTTTCGCGGTATCGGTCACGCCGAAATATCTTATAAGCGCGTGCTTCGGCGCGGCGGCGGGCTACGTCATGAGTCAGGACAGTCTTTCCGCGCTTCGCTATATCTGTGCGATACTCTGCGGCGCGGTGCTAATAACACTGGTACGGCAGTTTGAACGAATCAAAAAGTTCCGCTTGCTCGAAGCGTGTACAAGCTTTATTGTACTGTTTCTGACGAGCGTTACGGTGCTGTTTGCAGGCTCGGTGAGCTTTGAGAGCTTTATGCTTTTTCTCGGCGAAGCGTGCATCGGCTTTGCCGCGGCATATATTTTTACCGCCGCGAGAGACGTTCTGTCGCTTTTCAGGGTGCAAAGGGGCCTTGAAAAGAGGGACCTTCTTATAGCGGCGCTTTGTGCTTTTCTGCTTCTGCTGTCCGTAAGCGAAATTGCCGTATTTTCGGTATCGTTTTCGCGGATTTTAACGGCGGCGGCGCTGCTTCTTATGAGTCTTATTTCACCCGAAACGGGTGTGGCTGCGGCAGTCGGCGCGGGGCTGATTTTTTCGGCTGACAGCGCGGTAGGAACCACGGCTTTTCTGTGGTCGTTTTCGGGACTTGCCGTCGGAATTATAGGCAATGTCGGCAAGCTTTTCAGAACCGTTTTATTCTTTCTTACATACACGGTCTTGTACGCGTTTTTCGTTGCATCAACGGACAGGCTTTATCTCGTTATTGAGGTGTTCGTCGCGTGTATAATCATCGGCGCCTTGCCCGAAAAAGCTGTCAGGTTTATAAAGTCAAAGCTGCTCGTTACAAGAGAGCCGGAGAGCACCTGCAATCAAAGGCTCTGCGTACTTTCGAAGCTGTCGAAGGCGGCGAATGCGCTCTCGGAAATCGGTGAATGCGTCGACAACGCTTCCGAGCTTCTCAGAGCGCAGACCAAGGGCGAAGCGGTCGAAATCTACGCTGCAGTCAGAGATGAAATCTGCTCCTCGTGCGGTCATTTTTCACTGTGCTGGACGAAGAATTTTTCCGACTGCAAAAAGTCTTTCGAGACGATGTCTGAAACGCTCAGAAACAGTCGCAGATTAAGTCCCGATTCACTGCCGCGTTTTCTCGGCGGCTGCTGCGTGAAAAAGCAGGAGCTGACCGAGTGCTTTACCCGCCGTTATCTTGAACAAACCATTGAGGCGGGTATGCGGCGGCAGGTTGACTCCATACGCAAAACCACCGCCGAACAGCTCGGCGGACTGGAGCTTCTGTTGAACGAAATGTCGCTTGAACTCGACGCGCCCGTCGGCGTTGACAGTGAGCTTGCGGACAGGGTTTATACCGTATTCGAGGACGGTTACGGCATCAAGCCGAAATCCGTCGTCTGCACCCGTGACTCTCAGGACAGACTGAAAATCGAAATCACCCTTAACGATAAACCGAAAAAGCTGCGTGAAGCCGAACTTCGCGAAGAGCTTGAAGCGGCGTGCGGGCTGACTCTCTCGCCGCCCGAAGTCGGTCAGTCGCAGTCGCCCCTCACAATTACATATTTTGAGCGTGCGAAATACCGTGTCGAGGCAGCGGCCTCGCGCAGTGTTGCTGACAGTGACGGCGTGTGCGGCGACAGCTACGAAGGCTTTTACGACGGCGCGGGGAATTACTGCGCGGTTTTAAGCGACGGCATGGGTACGGGACTGCGCGCGGCGGTGGACTCCTCGCTCGCGGTTACAATGACGGTCAAGCTGATTAAGGCGGGCTTTTCTTGCGAAAGCGCGGTCAGACTTGTGAACTCGGCTATGCTTCTGCGCCCGGGCAGTGAAACACTCTCAACGCTCGACATAATTAAAATCAATCTTCATACCGGCAGGGCAAGCTTCTGTAAGGCGGGCGCGTGCACGTCGCTCGTCAAGCGGAAAAGCCGACTCTCCGAGGTCGGCGCGGTGTCGATGCCGCTCGGAATTTTACGCGACATAAGCCTCGACGCCCAGAGCGTACAGCTCGGTGCGGGCGACCTTGTAATGATGGGCTCGGACGGCGCTTTTGAGTACGCGGGGAACGCTGTAAAAAACGCCTTTTCCGTCAGCCTTGACGAGAGCGTTTCGGCGGTCAGTCAGCGCGTGCTGCTGGCGGCGAAAAAGGCGCGCCGCGACGGTCATACGGACGATATTACGGTCATAGCGATACGGCTTTGTGAAAACTGAAGCAAACAATTCTCCGAAAAAGTCTTATATTGGAAAATAAAAATACAATAAATTCATTGACATTTCCGATTTTTTATTGTAAATTGTATAATGTATCGAATAAAAAATGCATTATTCTATGCTTTAGTCTTGAAAGGGGATAAAATCGCATGGCTAAAAAAGAAAAATTGCCTTTAACTCCCGAGCAGTTAGCGGCTAAGAATGAAAGAAAGGCACAGAAGCGCAAGCTCTTCGGCACAACCTTCCTTAAGGCTCTCGCCGTAATGCTTTCAATCCTGCTTGTCTATTCAATCGTTTACATAGCTTTCGGACAGGGTACGACCATTGTTCAGAAGGTTGTTTCAAACGGCAGCTCTTCACAGGGCGGCGGCTCGTCCTCGGGCGGTTCTTCGTACAGCGGCGGCAGTTCGTCGAATAACGGCGGCAGCTCGTCCAACGGCGGCAGCTCATCCAACAGCGGCGGCTCATCCAACAGCGGCGGCTCAGCGGCTCCCGTTGACAACGGCGGCTCTTCCGATAACGGCGGCGCGGCTGCGGCAAATGACCCTGCAAGCGTAGCGGCTCTTATCAATAAGGTTACCGGCGAAGCCGTAGCGGTCAAGGCAGGCTATGACTGGGAAAGACACTGCACGGTTGACAATATCGATGTCGGTAGCTTTACAGGACTTCTTAACGGAATTATTCATGTAGTTGACGAAAACGCAGACCTTAACTCTGTTGTCGGCGGCTTCCTCGGCAGAGGCGACAAGTCGGCAAAAGTTCCTCAGGGACAGACACTTGAAACAATTCAGGTTCCGAAGGATGACGGCAGTATGGAAAACGTTTACCATGCGTCCAGCTATACGCTTAAGGCATCCAACCTTCAGGCGGGCGATATCACCAATCTTCAGGTTAACGGCGACACTTATGAGTTCGACCTTGTTGACTCCAACAATCCCGACAGAAGCGGCAACACTGCTTTCTTAAGATTCTGTAACGATATAGTTGTTGTTGACGAGGTTAACAAGGAAATTCAGGAGCAGGTAGGCGATAAAGTTTCGGTTAACTCTCTTGACGCTTCATATCACAACATTCACGTTAAGGCTGTTATCTCCGACGGAAAGCTTAAGGAATTAAGCTATTCGATGAAGGCAGAGGCACAACTTGGACTGAAGGCCGGTGTCAGCATTAAAGGTTCAGGTAACCTTGATGCAAACGCCAAGTACAGTAACATCAACTATTAATCTTTAACGGATTAAGGTTATCCGGAAAGGAAACAGAGATATGGCTAAGAAAGAAAAAGTTCAGTTAACCCCCGAAGAGATTATACAGAAAAAAATCAGACGCTCCGACAGATGGACGCGTTTCTGGGCTGTAGTTGTTGCACTTGCGCTTACGGCAGGCGTTTTCGCCTTCGCACGTTCACAGGGCATAAAGGCATCGGAAGCTACCGAGGTTGAGACCAGCGAGAATGCTGAAAACAACAGCAACAGCAACAACAATTCTTCAAACACAAATTCAAATACGCCGAGCAACAGTTCTTCGACCGACAGCAGCTCGTCAAGCAGCAGCTCTTCAAGTTCATCGACTGATAACAACAGCGCTGCACCCGCAGACAATTCGGGCAACGGCGGCGGTGGCGCAGCAGCGGCTAACGACCCCGCAAGCGTAGCGGCTCTTATCAATAAGGTTACCGGCGAAGCCGTAGCGGCTAAGGCGGGCTACAACTGGGCGAGAGACTGCTCCGTTCAGAATATCGACGTTGGCGGTGCAATGTTTACAAATATTATAAACAGTCTTATCGGAACAATTTCAAAGGGCGACGACCTTAACTCGGTTGTCGGCGGCTTCCTCGGAAACGGCAGTAAGTCCGAAACGGTTCCGAAGGGCATGACGCTTGACACCATCACCGTTTATAAGGATGACGGCACACCCGAGAATCTTTATCACGGTTCAAGCTACACTCTTAAGGCTGCCAACATTCAGGCGGGCGACATTTCAAACGTAGTTGTTAACGGCGATACTTATGAATTCGACCTTGCGGATTCAAACAATCCCGACAGAAGCGGCAATACTGCTTTCTCACGTTTCTGCAACGATATAGTTGTCCGTGAAGAGGTTGACTCCGAGCTTAAGGGTTATACCGACGCAGTTACCGTTAAATCTCTCGACGCAAGCTATCACAACATCCACGTTAAGGCTGTTATCACCGACGGAAAGCTTAAGGAGCTCACCTATTCAATGAAGGCTGACGCAACTCTTAAAATTAACCTTAAGGTTGATATCACCGGCACGGGTAATCTTGACGCAACGGCAAGATATTCCAATATTGATTATTGATCTTTAACGGATTAAGGTTATCCGGAAAGGAAATCAGATATGGCTAAAAAAGAAAAAATCCCAGTACCTCCCGAGGTGAAGGCGGCGAAAAAGCTTAAGCGCAAAAAAGGCTGGGCAAGATTTTTCGCTATTGTACTCGCTGTGGCAATCACAGGCGGCGTATATGTCATTGGCTCGAAGGACGGTCCGAAGATAGTTAAAGAGGAAGAGCCCGCTCCGGTTGTGGTTACTCAGGTTGTTCAGCCCGTAGTACAGCCTACTCAGGCTCCCGTTGTAACACCTACAACACCTCCGACTACCACCAAACCTGCTCCGACTACCGCAGCTCCTACAACTGCGGCTCCGACCACCACAAAAGCGGCTGACAGCGGCGAAGGCGGCGGAATACTCGACACGATTATGGGACTGCTCGGCGGTTTTGATCCGAGTTCGATTACCGACACGCTCGGCGGTCTTGTTGATACCAACGGCGCGGCCGATACAATCGAAGGCGCAGGCGAATCCGCAAAGGACTTCTTCTACGGTCTTGCTGACTCGGCTGACGAAAACGGCCTTGACGGTGTTGTTGATAACATCAAGGACAAGATCGGCGGTCTCGGCGGTTCGGGCGACTCAGGCGACTCGGGCAGCGGCCTCGGCGGTTTTGACCTTGGCAGCTTGGGCGACACGCTCGGCGGTTTAGGCGACAGCCTCGGCGGCATAGGCGATATGCTCGGCGGTCTGTTAGGCTAAATAATATCCCCAAATATAATTAAAAACGCAGTCTCACGACTGCGTTTTTTGTTATGTCTGCTATTGATTAAAGCTTGGCGCTTCTGAGTCGGCAAAGTCCGGTGTTTTTGAGTTAGCGCAATACTCCCACCTCCCCTTGTCAGGGGAGGTGTCAAGCGCTTTAGCGTTTGACGGAGGGGTAGTCATACTATAGTGTATTTAACTACCCCTCAGTCGTTTTGCTTTGGCAAAACGACAGCTCCCCTGACAAGGGGAGCTTAAAGTCTTTATTTCAGTTTTTCATTTACTTTTAAGTTTATAAATTCACATACTCCGTCAAAATTATTCGAAATCTCATTGTTTGGAATTCTGACAACAGTTAATCCAAGTTTCTGAAGATTTTCGGTACGTTCATTATCCTTGTTACAGTTTTCTTTCTCAAAATGCTGTCCGCCGTCAAGTTCGACGACCAGTGATGCCTTAGCGCAATAAAAGTCAACTATATAATTACCTATCGCCTTTTGTCTGGTGAACTTAATCGGATATGTTCTTAAGTATTGAAACCAAAGTTTCCTTTCCCAAGGGGTCTGATTTTTCCGCAGAATTTTTGCAATTTTTATATTGTCTTTATTATACGGTTTCATATTTTCAATTTACCACGTTTATCGGGTGGCCTTCGGCGAAGGCTCTGAAGTTCTCTTTGAGAACGCTCATAAGTCTCTGTCTCGTTTCAAATCCCGCCCATGCGATATGGGGTGTTATGTAACAGTTTTTCGCCGTCAGCAGAGGGTTGTCAGCCCTTGCCGGTTCAACGCTCAGAACGTCAACTGCCGCACCTGCAATTTTGTCGGAATTCAGCGCGTCGGCAAGCGCCTGCTCGTCAACGACGGGACCTCGCGAGGTGTTGATAACGAACGCCGAGGGCTTGCATTTTGACAGAAAATCTGCGCCGAGCATTTTTTCGGTTTTCGGCGTCAGCGGAGTGTGGAAGGTTATGAAATCCGCGTTGGCGGCAATCTCGTCAAGCGAAGCCCATCTGAAGTTCTTTCTGCCGCTCTGGTCGGTTTCGTGGCCAGAGCAGGCAAGTATTTTCATATTATATGCTTCGGCGATGTTTGCAACCGCCTGACCGATTTTTCCGAAGCCGACAATGCCTATCGTTTTTTCGTTCATTTCGAGAAGCGGCTGCTTCCAGTAACAGAAGTGCGGACTGGCCGTCCAGCCGCCGTTTCTGACGTCTTGTGAATGGAGAGCAACGCCGTTGCAGAACTCTGAAATATAGGCAAAAACAAGCTGTGCGACCGCCATGGTCGAGTAGGTCGGAATGTTGGAAACGGGTATGCCTCTTTGCCTTGCATATTCGCAGTCAACAACGTTGTATCCTGTTGAAAGCAGAGCTATGAATTTCACTTTCTGCATCTGCTCAATCACTTGTCTGGGAAGGGGAGTTTTGTTGGTGATAACTATATCTGCATCGCGCGTGCGCCCGACAACCTCATCGGGCGAAGTCAGGTCGTAAACCTCGAGCTCGCCGTATTCCTTAAGCCAGTCCCACGACAGGTCGCCGGGGTTGGTCGTGTAGCCGTCGAGTATAACGGTTTTCGGCATAATATTACCTCCCAATATGGTATTTTTATATTATTTATTACAGTATATCATAAAATTCTAAAATAATATATACTTTATAATGCGATTTTTTCACATTTTTAATTGACCTTGAAGCAAATATGTTATAGAATTATAATGATATGTTATGCAATTAAAATGGGAGAGACTATATCGGAAAGGAGTGAGTAAAAACGCATACAAGAACAATGAACAGAAGCCTGCTTCTGAATTTTCTCGGAGTAGTGCTTATTATACTCGGCTTTGCGCTGCTTGCGCTGACGCTGCTTATGCAGACTCAGCAATTCTCGCTGAGATATGAAGCGTTTTTACAGATGCTTTCCAATCTTGACGACGCGGTCGCTAATCTGCCGCTAAAGGGACTTATAGTAGTCGCGATACTTCTTATCTATGTTGCGAAGTCTCTCGTGCCGATACCGATGTCGGCGGTCTGCGTTATAGCGGGTATGGTTTTTCCGACGCCTGTAGCGGTATTGATAAATATACTCGGCTTCTTCGGTCTTACGACAGCCAAGTACGCCTGGGGCAAGCATCTCGGAAGCGGAATTATCTACAAGCTTCTGTGCCGCTACGAAAACATACAGCGCATACTTGAATCGGACACCTCGGCAAAGGACGTACTGCTTGTCGGCTTCAGACTTGTTCCCGTTGTTCCGATAAATTCAATCAGCCAGATTTACGGCGCTATGGATTTCAGCTTCGTGCGCTACACAATTCTTTCGCTGCTGGGCTTCCTGCCGCGAATCATTTCCTACGCGATGGTCGGCCGTCACGTTTACAATCCGTTCTCGCTCGCGTTTATGCTCCCGATTGTAATTATGTTTGAGCTTTCGGGCGCGGCGCTAATTGCGGTCAACGCGTTTATAGAATTCTACAACAACAAAATCAAGTCCGTTTAAGGGGGATATAAAATATGGCAAATACAGCTTTATTAAGAGAGGAATTAAGACAGGGTAAATATGATGACAGACTCAGAAGAGTTTATGTCAGCGACGAAGAAATTAAGGCGCAGTACGACAGATACTGCTCGCTTGCGGACGATTTCGACGAAATCTTTTCTGCCGACAGAGAGGTCAGAATGTTCTCGGCTCCCGGCCGTACCGAGGTCGGCGGAAACCACACAGACCACAACCACGGCAGAGTGCTTGCCGCGGGCATCAATCTCGACGCGATTGCTCTCGCTTCAAAAAATAACGATAATACCGTTCGTGTAAAGTCTAAGGGCTATGCCATGGACGTTGTCGAGCTTTCGGACTTAAGCGTTCACGACAGCGAAACCGGCCATTCACCCGCTCTTGTAAGAGGCGTTATGAAGGGCTTCAAAAATTACGGCTACAACATCGGAGGCTTCGACGCAGTCACGGCTTCGAGAGTGCTTTCGGGCTCGGGACTTTCGTCCTCCGCAGCTTATGAGGTTCTTGTCGGCACTATGGTAAACTACCTCTACAACGACGGCAAGGTTGACCCCGTAACTATAGCCAAGATTGCGCAGTATGCCGAGAATGAATATTTCGGCAAGCCCTGCGGACTTATGGACCAGATGGCTTGCTCGGTCGGCTCGTTTATTACGATTGATTTCAAGAATCCTGCTCAGCCTTATATCGAGAAGGTTGACTTTGATTTTGCATCCTGCGGTCATTCGCTTTGCATAGTCGATACCAAGGGCAGCCATTCAAATCTTACCGACGAGTACGCCGCAATCAGAATTGAGATGGAGAAAATAGCCAACCAGTTCGGCAAGGACGTTTTAAGAGAGGTTGACGAGGAGAGATTCCTCAAGGAAATCCCCGAGCTTCGCAAAAAGGTCGGCGACCGCGCAGTGCTTCGCGCAATTCACTTCTACAACGACAACAAGAGAGTTATCAAGGAGGTTGAAGCGCTAAAGGCCAAGGACTTCGAAGCCTTCAAGCAGTACGTACTCGAGAGCGGCGCTTCGTCATATATGTATAATCAGAACGTATTCGCCACCAAGCAGCCCGACGTTCAGCCCGTTTCGCTCGCGCTTGCGATTTCCGAATCGGTACTCAAGGGTAAGGGCGCGTGGAGAGTTCACGGCGGCGGTTTCGCAGGCACTATTCAGGCCTTCGTTCCCAATGAGCTTCTCAGCGAGTACAAGACTAGAATCGAAGAAATCTTCGGCGAAGGCTCATGCTACGTGCTGAGCGTAAGACCCGTCGGCGGAGCGGAGATATAAAGAGGAGTTATAATGAATACGCTTGACTTATTAAAAGAATTAACTTCGTGCGCCGGTGTTTCGGGACTTGAAAAATGTATTGCCGACAGGCTCGTAGAGATTTTAGGCGAGTACGGCAATGCATATACCGACAGACTCGGCAACGTTATATGCGAGATTGACGGTGAGGGCGACGCGGTCCTGCTCACGGCTCACATGGACAGAGTCGGAATGATAGTTACCGACATCACCGAAGAAGGCTTCCTCAACGTTGCGCGTTGCGGCGGCATTGACAACAGAACGCTGTGCGCTCAGCCCGTTACCGTTCACGGTAAGCAGGATATAAAGGGCGTTGTTATCAGCACTCCGCCTCATCTTCAGGAGGAGGGCAAGGAACGCAAGGCGATTAAGACCGAAGAGGCCCTTATTGATATAGGCTTTTCCAGGGAAAAGGCGGAACAGCTCGTTTCAAGAGGCGACCGCGTAACGGTTGATTCGGATTTTATTCAGCTTGCGGGCGACAGAGTTGCGGGACACGCCTTTGACGACAGAGCGGGCGTTGTTTCGATACTGTACGCGCTTGAAATTCTGAAAAAGAGAAAATATGCAGGTAAGATAGTCGTTGCCTTCTCCACGCGTGAGGAGGTCGGCGGCATGGGCGCAAAGGTTGCTTCGTTCAACGCGAAGGCTGCATCGCTTATAGCGGTTGACGTCAGCTTCGCGCTTACGCCCGACTCGAAAGCACAGGATTGCGGCGAGCTGGGCAAAGGCCCGATGATAGGCGTTTCTGCGTCGCTCGACTATGAGGCTTCGCAGGCTCTCAAGGCGGTTGCCATTGAGCGTAAGATTCCGTATCAGCTTGAGATTATGGGCGGACGCACCGGCACCGATGCAGACAGTATGACCATAGCGGCTGACGGTATGGTAAGCTCGCTTATCTCGATACCCCTTCGCTATATGCACACGGGCGTCGAGGTCGTTGAAATCGGCGATATTGAAAATGTCGGCAGACTTATTGCCGAATATATACTCGGAGGTGCTGAAAATGCTTAAGGAATTATGTCTGATTAACGGCACTTCGGGCAGGGAAAAGGCGGTCAGGGATTATATCGTTTCTAAAATTCCCGCCGACTGCGAATATGAAATTGACAGACTCGGTAACGTTATCTGCCACAAAAAGGGCAGGAACAGAGCCAAAAACAAGGTAATGCTCTCTGCTCACATGGACGAGGTAGGCTTTATCATAACCTACATCTGCGACGACGGTATGCTTAAGTTTCATAATGTCGGCGGCATTGACGAGAGAGTCGTTTTCGGCAGAAGCGTAACACTCGAATCGGGCGCAAGAGGCGTTATCGGTTCAAAGGCGTTCCATCAGCTTGAGGGCGACGAGCAGGACACACTTCCCAAAATTGCCGATATGTATATTGACATCGGCGCAAAGAATAAAAAGGAAGCCGAAAAGTATGTCAATCTCGGCGACGCGGCGTATTTCGACAGCGAATACACTGAGTTCGGCGAAGGCTTTGTAAAGGCAAAGGCTATCGACGACAGAGCGGGTTGTATGATACTGCTTGAAATGCTGAACTGTGAGCTTGAATACGACGCGGAAATCTGCTTCGTGGTTCAGGAGGAAATCGGAACGAGAGGCTCGGCGGTTGCGGCGTTCAGCGTTGCACCCGATTACGCGATAGTACTTGAAAGCACTACTGCAAGCGACATCGCAGGTGTTTCGGGCAATAAAAAGGTCTGCGTGCTCGGCGAGGGCGCCGTTGTATCATTTATGGACAGAGGCACCGTTTACGATAACGAGCTTTACAAGAGGGCCTTTGAAATTGCAAAAGAGAATAATATAAAGGTACAGACCAAAACCGTAGTTGCGGGCGGCAACGACGCGGCGGCTATTCATAAGTCAGGCGCAGGCGTCAGGACGGTTGCCGTTTCCGTACCGACAAGATATATTCACTCGGCTTCATGCGTCGCGAAGCTTGAAGATATCGACAGCGTAAGAAAACTTGCTTTCAGGCTTGCAGAGGATTTTGCGAATGCTTAAGCTTATTGAAAATCTCGGTGCGCAGACTGCTTCACAGCTTTCGCAGTTTGTTCCCGATACGCTTTCGGGCAGATACGTGCTGTTCTCACTGCTCGATTTCACGGGCGTTGACGGCGCGTGGGTGCAGACAATAGACGACGAAGTCACGGCGCTCGTTGTTCAAAAGGAAATGAGCAAGGTGTTCGTTACCGCGACTGACGAAGCGGATTTTTACGAGCTCGGCGATTTTATATCGCGGCTCGGCGGAATGGTGGTTCACTGTCCCGGCAGTATCAGTGAGAAAATCGGCATGACCGCTTATTCCAAGCTTACGCTGATGCGCCTTGAGGGAGAGATTCCCGAAGGCAGGGCGTCGGTTGAATTGAACGACAATCTCAGACCTGTTTTCGAGCTTCTGATTCAGTCGAAAAAGAAGCCGTTAATCACCGAGGACAGAAAGGCGTATAAGGAAATACAGAAGTTTACCGACCGCGCTTACAACGAGTGGCTCGCAAAAACGTCGAGAGGCATTTTCAACGGCTTTACTTCGGTCAGGGCGGTTAAGGCGGGAGAGAATTCAGTGCTCTCCGTCGCGGTTGCCGACAGACTCGGCGGCACGGTATATCTTCGCGACGTGGCTACGGATTCCGATTTTCGCAGAATGGGCTATGCTTCGGATTGCATCAGCGGCATCTGTAAGGACTTTTGTAAAAACGGCGAGGAAATATTTCTCGCGTGTAACGATTTGCAGAGCGAGAACTTTTACCGTAAAATCGGTTTTGTAAGAAAAGAATATATGGACGTAGGAATATTTGAAATATGAGCACGTATTTTGAAATAAGCGACAGAGTGCTCGATTACTCCGACAAGGCGCTTAAAAGGGCTGAACAGTCCTTTGCCGAAATCGAGAGAATCGGTGAGTACAATCAGCAGAAGGTACTGTCTGCATTTATAAAGAACAAGGTCAGCGAAACGGACTTTAACTCCACCACCGGCTACGGCTACGGCGACGTCGGAAGGGAGAAGGCGGACCGACTGCTGGCGGACATCTTCGGCTGTGAGGATGCGATAATAAGAGCGGGCTCGCTCGCCTGCGGCACGCACACTCTCGGCGTTGCGCTTTACGGAGTGCTCAGACCCGGCGACGTAATGCTCAGCGTTACGGGCCTGCCGTACGATACCATTCACGGTGTTATCGGCATAGACTCAAAAGGAAAAGGTCAGGGTACGCTTGAGGACTTCGGCGTAAAGTATGAACAAATTAACCTGACAGAAAATGACGAAATTGATTACACCGCTGTTGAACGCGAATCAAAACGACCTGAAATTAAAATGGTATATATTCAGCGTTCAAGGGGCTATTCGTTAAGACACAGCATTTCGGTTGACGAGATTAAGAAGGTCTGCGACATTGTTCACGCGGCCAACAAAAACGCAATAGTTATGGTTGACAACTGTTACGGTGAGTTCGTTGAGGAAAAGGAACCTACCGACGTCGGCGCAGATCTGATGGCGGGCTCGCTTATCAAAAACGCGGGCGGCGGCATTGCACCGTCGGGCGGATACATAGCGGGACGAAAGGAGCTCGTCGAGCTTTGCTCGTACAGAATGACCGTACCGGGACTCGGGCGTGAGGTCGGCGCAACACTCGCTCAGAACAGGAACGTATTTTTCGGACTTTTCAATGCACCGAATGTTGTAAAGGAAGCGCTGAAAACAGCGGTATTCGCTTCGGCGCTGTTTGAGGAAATGGGTTATTCGGTAACACCGAAGCCCGATGAAAAAAGACACGATATTATTCAGGCAATCTGCCTTCGCGATACCGAAACGCTCAAAGCGTTCTGTCAGGGTATGCAGAAGGGCGCGCCGGTTGATTCGTTTGTAGTGCCCGAGCCGTGGGATATGCCCGGCTACGACAGTCAGGTCATTATGTCGGCGGGTGCATTTACGTCAGGCTCGTCGATAGAGCTTTCGGCAGACGCGCCGCTGAGGGAACCCTACGCGGTATGGATGCAGGGCGGTCTGAATTTTGCCAGCGGTAAGGTGGGCGTTATGCTTGCCGCCGAGGAAATAGTCAGGAGGAAGCTTCTGTGAGTTTAATTGAATTAAAAAGCGGAACCGATATCCGCGGAACTGCGCTCAGCTACAACGACGGCGAAGAGGTACAGCTTAACGACGAAGCGGTCAGAAAAATCACCCAGGCGTTTGCGGACTTTATTGCGGCCAAGACGGGCAAGGACAAGGATGAAATCACCGTTGCCGTCGGCCACGATTCACGTGTGTCTGCAGACAGAATCAAAAATCAGGTTATCGCAATGCTTCTCTCGTCGGGTATAAATGTTAAGAACTGCGAGCTGTGCTCAACACCCGCCATGTTTATGACAACGAAGCTTGCCGACTGCGATGCCGCGGTTCAGATTACCGCCAGCCACCATCCGTTTGACAGAAACGGACTTAAGTTCTTTACTGCGGGCGGCGGACTGTCGGGAGAGGAAATAGCCAAGATACTCGAGGTTGCCGAGACTATGGAGGGCATAGCCTACGACACTTCGCACGAGGCCGAGAACATTGACTTTATGGCGACGTACAGCGAGTATCTGTGCGATATGGTTAAGAAGGGCGTAAATTCCGAAGAGAATTACGACCGACCGCTTGAGGGCCTGAAAATAGTTGTCGATGCGGGCAACGGCGCGGGCGGCTTCTTCGCGACGGACGTGCTTGAAAAGCTTGGGGCCGATATTACGGGCTCGCGTTATCTCGAGCCCGACGGTATGTTCCCCAATCACGTTCCCAATCCCGAGAACGAGACGGCTATGGAGTCCATTATAGAGGCTACTGTCGAAAGCCATGCCGACCTCGGAGTTATTTTCGATACCGACGTTGACCGCGCGGCGTGCGTAAGCGCGGACGGCAGTGAAATCAACCGCAACCGACTTGTTGCGCTTGCGGCGGCAATAGCGCTCGAGGGCAACGAGGGCGGCACGATAGTTACCGACTCGGTAACATCTGCGGGACTGACCGAGTTTATTAATGAGACTCTCGGCGGCGTTCACCGCCGTTTCAAGAGAGGCTATAAAAATGTAATTGACGAGAGCATACGTCTTTGCAGAGAGGGCGTGAACTCTCCGCTGGCGATAGAGACCTCGGGACACGCGGCGTTCAGGGAAAACTATTTTCTCGACGACGGTGCATATCTGATGGTTAAAATAATTATCAAGCTTGCCGCGCTTAAGAAGCAGGGCAGGACGCTTGACGACCTTATCTCGGCGCTTAAGATGCCGTACGAGGAATGCGCGGTACGCCTTAACATAAAGGACGAAAACTTCCGCGAGTACGCTCAGACCGTAATTGATAAGATTGAAAAGAGCGCGATACTCAACGAGAACTGGACCGTAGCCGACGACAGCTGCGAGGGCGTCAAGATAATCTTCAACAACCCCGAATGCAACGGCTTCTTCATAATGCGTATGAGCGTGCACGACCCCGTGATGCCGATAAATATCGAGAGCGCGGTTCCCGGCGGCTGCAAGAGAATAGCCGCGGCGCTTCTAAACGCGTTGCAGCTTTTCGACGGACTTGATCTCGAACCGTTGCAGGCAGTTGCAGGAATTACGGGTTGACAAAGTACAAATAATACTTAAAATAAGTATAGCAATATTTCTTAAAGGAGAATCATTATGGTTTTTGAGAAAGTAAGAGAAATCATTTGCGAGCAGTTTGAGCTTGACGAGAGCGAGGTAACTCCCGAAACCGTTATCCGTGAGGATCTTGACGCGGACAGTCTTGACCTTGTTGACCTTGTTATGAGCTTTGAGGACGAGTTCAGGGTTGAGGTTCCCGACTCGGCAGTCGCTTCCTTCAGGACCGTAGGCGACATCGTTAAATACATAGAAGAAAACTAATCATTATATAAAGGATGTAAAAAATGGCTGAACAGAAGAAAATGGTAGACGACATTACCGCTATGGACGAGGATTTTGCCAAGTGGTACACCGACGTCGTCAAGAAGGCGGAGCTTGCGGATTACACGAGCGTCAAGGGCTGTATGGTAATCCGTCCCTACGGCTACGCTATATGGGAAAACATACAGAAAACGCTTGACGGTATGTTCAAGGCAACGGGACACGAAAACGTCTGTATGCCGATGTTCATTCCCGAAAGCCTGTTGAATAAGGAAAAGGACCACGTCGAGGGCTTTGCTCCCGAGGTTGCGTGGGTAACTCACGGCGGCGAGGAAAAGCTTGAGGAAAGACTGTGCGTAAGGCCGACTTCCGAAACGCTTTTCTGCGACCACTATAAGCAGATTATCCATTCCTACCGCGACCTGCCGAAGCTCTACAATCAGTGGGTATCGGTTGTACGCTGGGAAAAGACGACCAGACCTTTCCTTCGTACCCGTGAATTTCTCTGGCAGGAGGGACATACCATTCATGCTACTGCCGAGGAAGCGCAGCAGGAAACAATTCAGATGCTCAACGTCTATGCCGACTTCTGCGAAAACACGCTTGCAATACCCGTAATCAAGGGTATCAAGACCGAGAAGGAGCGTTTTGCGGGCGCGGTTGAGACATATACGATTGAGGCTCTTATGCACGACGGCAAGGCTCTTCAGTCGGGCACGTCGCATTTCTTCGGCGACGGATTTGCAAGGGCGTTTGATATTCAGTATATGGATAAGAACAATACGCTTCAGTATCCGTTCCAGACATCCTGGGGCGTTACGACGAGACTTATCGGCGCTATCATTATGACTCACGGCGACGACAACGGCCTTGTCCTTCCGCCCAAGATTGCACCGATTCAGGTAGTCGTTGTTCCGATTGCCCAGCATAAGGAGGGCGTGCTTGAAAAGGCGCAGGAGCTTACCGACAGACTTGCGAAGTTCTGCCGCGTCAAGGCTGACGTGACCGAGAATTCGGCGGGCTGGAAATTTGCCGAGTATGAGATGAAGGGCGTTCCGCTGCGTCTTGAAATCGGTCCCAAGGACATTGAAAACAATCAGTGCGTTATCGTTCGCCGCGATAACCGTGAAAAGATATTCGTTTCGCTTGACGAGCTTGAGACTAAGATTCCCGAGCTTCTCGAAGCGGTACATAACGGACTTTACGAGAAGGCGCTTGAGCGCAGAAAAGAGATGACCTACGTCGCGCACAACCTCGACGAGCTTAAGGATATAGCCGACAACAAGCCCGGTTTTATCAAGGCTATGTGGTGCGGCTCACGCGAGTGCGAGGACAGGCTCAAGGACGAGGCTACGGTTACCTCGCGCTGCATACCCTTTGAGCAGGAAAATCTGGGCGACGTCTGCGTCTGCTGCGGCAAGCCTGCGACGAAGATGCTTTATTGGGGTAAGGCATACTGATAAATGAAAAGGAACATTCTGACAAACGGAGGAATTTGAAATGATTAAAAAGATTTTGGCGATTGTTCTGGCAGCGGTTACGGTGATGCTTGTTCTCGCTGCATGCGGTAAGAAGCCTAAGGAAGTTGACGTTAACGGAATTGACAAGCCTGTCGCATATAACGATAACGGCTATGCCGTGTTTGACGAGGACGGTCACATCCGCATTTACGACACCGATGAGAAAGGCAAAATAATCTATGATGAGCAGGGCAATCCGTCATACAAGTATTTTGATGCTGAGGGCATACTCAATCATGACGGAATTATTGATACAACTGCTTATGCGCTGAAAGTGCCGTCCGGCTGGGACTGTGAGGGCACAACCGCCTATAAGAGAGGCACGGATAAAAAATGTAAGATTATGGTGTTTATGGCGAGCGAAGACGGCGCTGCTATTGAGGACTTTGTTTCCCAGAACCGGGCTCAGAACGCCGATGTAATGAAGAAGGTCAAGGAAGAATACCCGGAAAAGACAGGCAAGATGCTGACCGAAGACTTTACTTTCGGAGCTCAGGAGCTTTCTGCCTATGCGAACACCTACATTGTTACCAACGACAGCGACGGAAAGGTTGAGCACTACGCTGTTGACGTTTTCGTACTGTTTAAGGGCCAGATTTATGATATAAACTACCTTTGCTTAAACGGTGAGGGTTATGATGAGAGCTTCGATTTCATAAGCTATGTAAAGGAAAACTTCATAGCGAAGTAATCAGATGTGTAACAACATATATTAAGGACGGGATTGTTCCCGTCCTTATTTTTATTCTGAACACAACATTTTCTTATGCCGAAAATGCTCAACACAATATCTTGAAAGTGTCGATTTTTAATCAACAAAAAGTATTGAAATGTTGATTTGTGCAAAATTCTGTTCATAAATTTGTTGAAAAAATGACAAATTCAAGATTGTTAACAATTTATTCACAATTTTATTGGAAAATTGCCAAAATCGTTTGAATAATTTGCCCAAAAATCACAAATTTGTTTGTGAAAATCGTAAAAATGGTAATAAAGCGTGAATAATTTGAACTAATTTTATTGACAATTTTGAGCCTAAAATATATAATTGGTATAACCATAGGAATGGTGTAAAAGGGCGAAGTGTCTGGATTTCCGGACGCTATGTTGTCCGACCGCCCGAATATCGCTTAAAATACGGTACGTGTGCGCGTGCATACGTGCGCGCGTGTGCGGCGATTTTAGGTATTGAGGTCGGGCGGGTATCACCCGATACACATCCTTTGGTAATACGACCTCGGGTGTGTATCATCGTCTCCCACCTTCTGCCTTCGGGCTTTGGGAACGGTGGGAGCCAAACCGAGTCAACTTTGACAGCGTTTGCGGAAACCTCCCTAACAAAATCTTTTATCAGGGGCGGTCAGAGGCAGGAAACAAATGCAGTCGCAAACACCGGTGTTTCACTTCCGCCGGTATCTTGTAACAGAAGTGAAAGCAATAAAATTGCAATAATTATAGGAGGAAAAACAATGAAAAAATCAACTAAATTGTTAAGCATCTTCTTAGCAGTTCTTATGATTTTGTCATCGCTTACCGTAGGCGCATTTGCGGCTAAGACAAAGTATTCAACGGTTGCTAACCTGACTTCTCTTAACGCATACAGCCCTTACGGCACAGTAACAAGACTTACCACCGAAGTAAGACTTGGTATGCTCCTCGACTGGTTGAACAACTTCCTCGTTGAGAAGAACATCAAGGTTAACAACGGTGAAACAGTCGGTGCTGCAGGTATCAACCTTCTGCTTGACTTCTCAAGCGTTGATAAGGTTCTCGACTCACTCGACTCCATTGACGACGCTACCGGCGCATTCCTTTGGGCAATCGGTAAGGGTCTTATGGGCGACCTTCAGTACATCACGACAAGCTCCTGGCAGACCGGCATGAGCCTTAACGGCACAGCAGCCGCTACCATTATCTACGAGCTTCTGGAATTCCTTAATTCCAACACCAACCTCATAAACCACCTTTGGGACGGCATTTCGATGGGTATTATTTCGAATTTCGTTACTTTCGACCTTTCGTCGATTGACAAGATTCTTACTAATTTCCCCGGTTTGTTCTACAAGCTGCTCTATCCTCTCTTCTCAAGACCGGATGACACAGCTGCTGCAACAACCACTCTCAAGAACAAGAGAGACGGCGCAGGCTCAGGCTCCGACCTTGTAACTACTCTTAACAGCTTCGTTAAGGGCATCTTCACAAAGCCGATGAACTGGACCTCTTACAGAGTTGACGCTGCGGGCAACGACCTCGGCTATACTACAACTCTTCCGACAACCGCTCAGGGTACTGCACGTTACTTCACAGTAAGCGGCGACCAGATTACCCAGATGGACTTCAACTTCGACACCGGCGCATGGGATACAACCGTAACCTATACTAAGGAAGAAGAGTTCGTCGGCAGCGATACTTACGTATTCAGAGCTCCCGACGGCTATGAAGGCGACGCTAACCTTAAGTGGTACACAGCCGGCGACGACGGATACTTCCTTCCGTCGGTAAGAGACGCTATGAACGCTAACACCTTTACGGTTGACGTAAACGGCAGCGACAGCGTACTCGGACTTCTCTACAAGTTCGCTCCCTATCTCTTCAGAGAGATGGCAGTTATTGTTCTTAACGGCTCCGTTAAGAAGCTCGTTGCTGAGCTCTTCGGTGTTAAGTTCACCAAGATCGGCGACAGAGACGCTGACCTCAACGTAATTAAGGACAAGGACGGCAACACCGTTACCGGACTTCCGAATGATTCCTTCTTCACATCTGATCAGGAATTCTATCTTTGGGAATACTCGAATTATAAGGTAATCGACGGCGTTCCTTATTACCGTTACCAGGAAGAGTACTTCAAGGGCGAGCTTCCGCTTGACCTTAGCTCTTACTACTGGATGTTCGACTGGAACTACACCATTACCGATGACTGGGCTGACGAATTCATCCCCGCTTCCGACGGTGCTACCTCGGCTGCAGGCTACACAAGAATTCTTCCCGCTCTCAACGATTTCGTCGGTAAGGCAATCAACACCTTCATCCTCCCGACATGGGAAGCTAAGGGCGTTACCTATCAGAGAAGCAATATCTTTGCATGGACCGCAGGCGGCGTTGACAAGCTCGCACAGAACATTCTCAACGTAGCAAGAAAGGTCTTCATGATCGCTCCCGAAGAGATCATTGACGATTACTACATGGAAGCTCAGTTCTATGATGTAATGATGAACGGCACACTCAAGCAGGCTGTTAACGGACTTATCTGCGAAGTAGTTAAGCTCCTTATGCCTCAGATGACATGGCCGGACAACGTAGTTAATCAGGATATGCTTTCAATCGCAGCTATGGTAGTCCGTGAGCTCATCACTGACCTCATGCCTTCCTACAACTACGATGCACTTATCTATGCAGACTATAACAACAGAACCCTCCTTGAGGGTAAGTCAAAGGAATACTGGACCAACGTAACCCTTACAATGGGCGTTGACCTTGGTATGTATTACCTTCGTAACCTTGCCGACCTCGGCGAAGACACCGCACAGAGCTACTTCAAGCAGATGCAGTCTCAGGGCGCTCTTCCGACCGACAACGCAGAGACTCAGACTTATTCGGCCGACTTCGACGTATCGAAGTGGACCTATAAGGTTGACTGGGTAGCTGACTGGGCACTCGGCACAGAGCTGTGGCAGTGGAAGATGAGCAAGCTCGTCAACGCCGGCACAGTTAACATCACAACCTATCAGGATCCGTGGGCTAAGATCAATACGGTTCTTCTTAAGATCCTTCCTCTTAACCAGCTGCTCAACGACAGCGGCGTTTCGACAACCTCCGGCACGTTCCTTGAGAACATCCTCAGAGGCAAGCTTGTAAACGCTATTTCGGATCTCGATTTCGCAACATTCATTTCTGCTTTTGACGTACCTTCGGGCTACTTCAGAAACACAAAGATTCTCGATCAGGCTGTTAAACTTGTAGTTTACATCCTTAACGGCGTTACCAATAAGGTAATGGGCGGCACAGATCTCCTTGCATCCGGTACATATACCACTGTAACTGCTCTGTTCAGCCACTCCAACCTTACAGGCACAATCAACACCCTTGTCGGCAAGCTCACAACTCTCTATAACAACGGCTTGCTTGACCCGGTAATGTCGCTCGTTAACATCTTCCTCGGCTGGAAGACAGATCCTCAGGAATATGCGGACCCGATCCTTCAGCTTTCGAACTCTGCAGCAGGCAGCTACTTCCTTACAAGCGGTACCGAAACCCTCAAGGTTATCAACAACTCCGCAGGTATGCTGCTCAAGCACAGAAATTCGTCAATCGTTGATACCGCTTACTCCATCAAGGTTGTAAGCATCACCTCGAACGACGGCACAATCACCTGCAACCCCAACAACAAGGTTCTTCAGCCTTGGGAGGATGCAACCTTCACACTTGCGAACTCCAGCAACACCGAGAGAGCTGTTCAGATTACTGTCGGTTACGAGTTCACCGGTAAGGACGGCGCCGTTCTCGGCGGTACTCAGTATAAGACAATCACAACCTTCGTTTCACCGACAGCTCAGTCGTCGAACGTAGTTGCAAAGTCAAGCGAGTACAAGTATTCTTACATCTTCACAACTTACGTTGACTTCTACCGTAACGAGTACGAGACCATTCAGTTCGTTAACACCGTTGACGCAATTGAGGCGTTCTCAATCCCGTTCTCAAGTGAAGTTGACAGAGCGCAGTGGGTTATCTCGGCTACGAGAAACACCGCTCCCGCATCACCTCTTGCATATAAGAGCTTTACCGCAGGCACAACTTCATCGTTCGTTCACGGCTCGTCCGCTAACGCTAACATGAAGACTGCCGACCACGGTTACATGGAGGCTAAGGGCTCGCAGATGAACATCTCGCCTCTCGTAGTTAACGATGCTGACGCACTTGTTCCCGGTAGTGCTTACTCGGGCGGCGTATTCAGCGTATCAGTCGGTAACGACGGCAGAGGCACCAACTCCAGAAAGGGCGTTGACAACCTTAACTCCGGTACATTCTACTGGTATGATATTAAGGATCTGTCAGACCTCTATAACAGTGTTCAGGGCATCGGCAAGACCAACCTTTCGGGCGACTACACCGCTGCTTACAACACCTTCCTTGCAGCTCTTAAGGACGCTGCTCAGCTTGTTATCGGTCCCAAGACCACAGGCACATTCTCAGCAAGATATACAGCTTCCAACGTTCAGGCTAAGCTTGACGCTCTTCAGGCAGCTTATGACGCACTCGTTGACGGTGACTACTTCGTTAAGGAAGACTACACCACTCAGAGAGCAATGCTTCAGACAGCTCTTGACGCTTGCGAAGACAGAGCAAACGGCGAAGACTATGACTTTGCTGACCATCAGCTCTTCGAGTACTTCCAGTACGAGAAGCAGAGAACCAGCACCCGTGAGATGATTAAGTCTATGACAGAGCCCGAGGCTCCCAAGAAGTACATCGAGGGTGACGGCGCTTCTGCTGAGCAGATCGATGCAATCGTTGCAGCAAAGAGCGGCAAAGAGCTCGTAGGTATTAACTACACAATCGTTAATCCGACTCAGGATCAGCTTGATCAGTATGCAGCTGACCTTGCAGCATGGAGACCGGCAAGCTATGACGAACTTAATGTTAAGAATCAGGCTGCCCTTCTTCCGTACTACAAGCAGTTCATGACAGCTAACCCGAGAGACGTATCCGCTTCCTATCAGGATCAGTTCCTGAACAAGGAAATCGCTTATGCTCAGGCTCAGAACTATGATTCTTCAATCTACACCGCTGACACTTGGGCAGCATATCAGGACGCACTTGCAAACGCTCAGGCAGTTGCAGCTGCGAACTCACTTCCGTCAGAAATCTTCGACGCTAAGTATGAACTTATGATGGCTCAGCATGACCTTCTTAAGATCGCACGCTCGATGAAGGAAGACGGCCAGAATTATCTCGACAACGAACTTACAGGCCTTATCGCTAATGCCGAAGTTATCCTTAACAACTCTCAGTACTATGATGTAGTTGCAGGTATGACCGAGGACGAAGCATACGGCACACTCGTAAGAGCACTCGGTGTTCGCTACACCGACCTTAACGGCAACGCTGCTGTTCTTTACGATCATCCCGCATATTCATTCGTTGACTATGACAGAGTTGACTCCACAAAGAACAGAACTAAGGTTGATGCCTGCGCCGACAAGCTCGAAGCAGCAATCAACAACTTCGTATGCAACGTAGTAATCGAGTCCACAAACGCTTCGGTTATCTCCGACGTTGAAACTGATGTTAAGCTCATCATGGGCGTTCTTCCCGGAGCTATCTCATCACTTCAGGGACTTCTTTCCTACGTAACCGGTTCGGTTAACGAGGCAGTTCTTACTCCTGCAGCTTCTGCAGCAGGCCTCTTCGGTACCGGCGCAACCGTAACCCTCAGCATCCCGGCTATCGGCGACCTTGCAATCTACAAGGTAATCATCTTCGGTGACGTTGACGGCGACGGCGCAATCGACGCATACGACATGTTCAACGTTGACAAGGCTCAGTTCTGCGGACTCGTTCTTGACGGTGCGTACAAGACTGCTGCTGATATCAGCGCTGACGACACAATCAACCTTGCTGACTACACCGCAATCAAGAATGACGTTGCAGGCGTTACAGCAATCGACCAGAATCCTAACGACTGATATATATAATATATATAGTATAAGGATTTTCACAAACAATTACATTAAGGTGGGGGAGCCCGAAAGGGTTTCCCTCACCCTCCCAGGGACATAACATTACATTTAATATATAACACGGTTTCTTTCAGCTTGACCTTCCGAAATCACCACATTCGTTTGGGTTTTCGTAACATCAGATAGAGTGATAGCTGTTTGAAATTACGAAACAGGCTCTAAGAACATTAGAAAAAATTGTTATTGACATTTTTCAAAATTAAGTGTATAGTTATTGGGAAAATAGAATAAGGAGGCAAATTAGATGTCAAAATCTAAGAAGATTTTAAGTCTTGTTGTGGCTCTTGCAATGGTACTCGGCATTTTCACAATCTGTGCAACTGCTGCTGTTACAACTCCTACCGGCGCTGTTACCCTTACGGCTGACAACGCTACTGTAGGCAACAGCGAAACCGTTACAGTTACAGTTACGGCAAGTGCTTCACAGACTTTCTATGCAGGCCCCATGTCGATTCCGGTTACATTTGATACTTCTTTGTTCACTCTGGGCACAGTTACTATCAATGACATCTTCGGCGTAAACGTTACCGAGAAGATCACCAACACTGCTACTGCAGGTAAGGTTATCCTCACTGTAATCCCGAAGACCGACGGCGCTCCCGTAGCTCCCGACCTTTCGGCAGCGGACCTCGTAATCGCTACAATTACCTTTACTTCTGATGCTTCTGCAACAGGTACAGGTACATTTGCGGTTGACAACGATCAGAAATCGACCACGAACCCGACCGGTAAGTTCTATATCGGTTCTTTCGACGGTTCAAATCCCAAGACAGCTGAGCTTACAACAATGGGCCAGACTCTTAACACGACTCCCGTTGGCGTAAACGTAGGTGTAGTAGGCACGCCCGAACTTATCCTTACGGCACTTGGCAGCAGCAATGGTGCTGTTATCGACAGAAACACAGATACTTCGGGTTATGCCGATCCCGTTGCTGGTTATGTTTACGGTATCGACACTATGAATGGCGAAGATATTGCTGATTACGTAACCACTCTTGTTGGTTCAGTTGATGTTGAGTCAAACGATTCAGGCGAAATGTCAACCGGTGCCAAGATCCTTCTAAAGGATGCTGGCGGTACGGTTGTTGAAACGTACATTTTTGTTTATTTCGGCGACGTTGACGGCGATGCTTTCATCGACCTTACCGACGCAGCCTATATTGAGGCATACGATGCCGGTACAGCTACAGCAATTGAAGACGGCACGGCTTCATATGTTGCTGCTGATATTGAGGTTGACGCCTTTGTTGACCTTTCCGACTCAGCTCTCGTTGAAGCATACGATGCAGGTACTTATGCTGGTATCGATGACCAGCCTGCTATTGCTGCACTCTACGAAGCTCTTTAATAGGCAACCCATTATTAACAATACACAAATACACAGGAGGAAATTAAGAAATGCTTAAATCAAAAAAGGTTATAAGTATTGTTCTTGCTGTTGTTCTCGCCTTGAGTGTTCTTACCCTCGGTGCTTCTGCACTTGCAGCCGGTAAGAAAATCGGCTTCGTCATCGTTCCCGATAAGGACCTCACAAAGGTTGCGGCTAACGATGTTGTTACATTCACTCTTTATTGTGATGTAGCCGATTTCAACACACTCTTCGATGTTGGTAAGATTCTGTTCTTATATAACAGCAATGCGTATAAGAATCCCGACTATAATTATTCTAACTTGGGTGACTTCGCAGGCTACTATAAGGATCTGACTGCTATGGCAGCGACAACAGCTAACTTTAACAAGGTCGTAGCAGCGACAACTCAGGATGTATCGGCTTTTGATACTTCATATCAGATTCAGTTTGCTATAGACCAGAACAAAGACTGGGACGGCGATGGCAATAACAATGTTGCTAACGAAGGTTTCAACATGACCCAGGATGGCACAACTGGCAGATCAATAGCTGAGCTTTCATTCCAGATGACAGTTAACGATCCTACAGCTAACATGGATGTTATGATTTGTGACGTTATGGCTAACTCTGCACAGTATTACAAGACGACCAACGGTACAAAAGCTGCTCAGCTTCAATCCGCTGACGTTGACTTTACACTTGCTAGTGCTATGGCTAACAATCCTGCTGCTGCAGGTCCTGAGGTTAACTATGTTAAGACTCAGCTGAAGAAGAATTCCGGCGGTTACGATGTTCAGATGAGAATCACATCCGTAATCACTGATTCTGACTTCGACACCTACTTCCCGAACACAACTACTCACGGTACTGATCCGGCTCCGACAGCTGATGCTCTTACATCAGTTGGTATCGTAGCATTCCACGGTACAGAGGCTGACTTTGATGAGACTGCTGCAAAGGCTCTCGTAATCGACGGCACTGCCGCTACAGGTTATGAAGCTGCTGAGACAGACTACATCTCAAAGGCAAGCGACACCGCAGATGCATACTTCGGCGCTATCCTCAGAGGCTCTCGTGCTGCATTCGAGAACCTGCCTGTTACCTTCATGGGCTTCGCTAAGTATATCGACAGCACAGGTACTGCACAGGTTATCTTCTATCCCGCAGCAGTTGAGAAGACCATCACTACCGCACAGCTTGAAGCTTAATTTCGAATAAAGGAGATTTTAATTATGAAAAAGAATTATAATGCGCCTGATTTCGAAGTAGCTGAGTTTGAGGTAGAGGATATCATCACTCTTTCCGTTGGTACCGGCCCCGTCGAGGGCGGCGACGACGGTTGGACCGATATCTAATCGACGGCTAGTCCGGCGCAAATTAAAAACAAATATACGCAGGGTGAGCAATCACCCTGCGTTATTTGCATTTACGGGACAAACTCAAATTTGTATTTGCGGATTAAAGTTCCTTTTTCAAATAATACCTATACAAAACGGGAAAATAATGATACAATAACTGTGAATGTACATTTTTGGGAGGACTTATGGAGCTTTTTGATATAGCAGGGCTTAAGGTTGAAATGAACTGTCTTGACAGCGGTCTGCTGTTCGAGCGCAGCCGCGCATATCTGTCCGCTGATCAGAATGCTTCCCCCGACTTCTCGGTTGATATGCCCGACAGCGTGCTCGCCGAAAAGCATGCGGCTCTGCCTCAGCTCACGGTTGACGAGTGCCGTTATATTTATATGGGGGAAGCGTTTTATTATAAGCTTCTGAATTTTGACGGTATGCTTCTGCACGCTTCGTGTGTTGCAAAGGACGGCAGGGCGTATCTCTTTTCCGCCAAAAGCGGAACGGGCAAGTCAACCCACACGCATCTTTGGCTCGAACACCTTGACGGCGTTACAATAATTAATGACGACAAACCTGCCGTGCGGGAGATTGACGGAACGTTTTATGCCTGCGGAACACCGTTTTCGGGTAAGAATGACGAGAGTTCGAATCAGCTCGTACCGATAAGGGCGATAGTGTTTCTCGAAAGGGCGGCGGAAAACTCGATAGAGCGCATTACGCCTAAAGAAGCGCTGCCGCTGTTCATGTCCCAGACTATAAGGCCTGCCAAAAAGGAATATATGATAAAAATGCTCAGCTTGCTTGACAAGGTGCTGACAGACGTGCCCGTTTACAAGCTTCGCTGTAACATTTCGCGCGATGCGGTTATGACGGCATATAACGGAATTGAGGATGATATAAATGAAGATTAAAGACGGTTATATTTTAAGAGAGGTTGCCGGAAGCAATATCGTGGTTCCCGTCGGAACACAGGTAAGCTTCAACGGTATTATGACGCTCAACGACGTCGGCACGTTTATCTGGCGTATGCTGGAGAGTGAAAACGGCGCTTCGAGAGAGGATATTGTTGACGCGGTTCTCGCCGAGTATGACGCTTCACGCGAGGCTGTCGAAAAAGACGTTGACAGATTTATTCTTAAGCTTCGTGCGCAGAAGCTGATTGAGGACTGAGTTTATTGGAAACTAAAAAGATTACAATGGAGCAGTTGGCTCCCGTGATAGAGGAAACGCTGAAAAGCGGCGGAACCTTTGAAATTGCCGTCAAGGGTACAAGCATGCTCCCGCTTTTGGTTGAGGGCAGGGATACGGTCGTGCTCGGCGCGGTTTCGGGACCGCTGGTAAAGGACGATATTCCGTTTTACCGCCGGCCTGACGGCGCCTACGTTCTGCACAGAGTGAGAAAGGCTGAGGACGGCGTCTATACAATGTGCGGCGACAATCAGTGGATTGAGGAAACGGGCGTTCTTCACTCTCAGATTATCGGAAAGGTCGTTTCAATCAAACGTAAGGGCAGGGAGTTTCCCGTAACTTCCAAGCGTTACGGATTTTACTGTGCTTTGTGGCGCGCCCTCTTCCCCGTGAGAAAATATATAGTTAAAATCAGAGGTAAACTCAAAAAATGAAAAACAATTCGGCTTTGAATTGGATAGTCAAGAGTTCCAAAAAGGAACTCGGCGCACTGGTGCTGCTGGTAATCGGCAACGCCCTGTATTCGGCGTGCGGAGTTTCAATGGCGGTGTTCGCAAAATACATTATTGACTCGGCTGTGCGCGGCGACAGGGACGGTTTGCTGAAATACGCGTTGATTCTGCTGGCAGTTATAGCCGCGCAGATAGCTCTGCGCTTAGGTTGCAAGGCGCTCGAGGTCAGAATTTCGGGCAAGCTTGAAATGAAGTACAAGTCCGATTTGTTCTCACAGATACTCAAGAAGGATTATCTTAAAATCAGTGAGTTTCATTCGGGCGAGCTGCTGACAAGGCTGACGAGCGACGTAAGTCTTGTCAGTCAGGCGGTCACTACGATAGTACCGAGTCTTGCCGCTATGCTGACAAGGCTTGTATGCGCGTTTGCCGTACTGTTCCATTTTGACAAGAAGTTTGCCCTTCTTTTCCTGCTGGCAGGTGTGGTGCTGTTCATATTCACCCGTATTTTCAGAGGCTCTATCAAAAAGCTTCACCGCGCAGTTCAGGAGACTGACGGTGAGGTGCGCTCGTTTATGCAGGAGGCTATAGAGAGCCTGCTGGTTGTCAAGATTTTCGGCGTAGCTTCCAAGATACGCAAAAACGCCGACGGCCTTCAGCAGGAAAACTACAAAGCCAAGATAAGAAAGAACCGCTGGTCAATTTTTGCGAATCTCGGCTTCTCTGCCGCGTTTTCACTCGGTTATCTGTTCGGCCTTGTATGGGGCGGACTGAAGCTTTGCGCGGGAACTATTTCCTTCGGCACGCTGACCGCCATCATTCAGCTTATAGGTCAGGTCCAGACACCCTTCACGGGACTGTCGGGAATAGTACCGCAGTACTATTCGATGCTTTCCTCGGCTGAGAGAATTATTGAAATTGAAAATATGCAGCAGAGCAAGGCTGTCAACTCACCCGACGTTGATACGAAAAAGCTTTATGATGAGCTCGATTGCATCAGATTTGACGGTGTAAGCTTCAGCTATGACAGAGATACGGTGCTCGAAAACGGAAGCTTTGATATAAAGAAAAACGATTTCATTATGATTTCAGGTATTTCCGGCATCGGAAAGAGCACGCTGTTCAAACTGCTCGTCGGAGTTCTGCCCGTTGACGAAGGCAAGATAAGTATTATTTCGGGCAGCAGCGAATACGCAGTCGACAAGTACACGCGTCCGCTGTTTGCTTACGTGCCGCAGGGCAATATGCTCTTCAGCGGTACCATCAGAGATAATCTCAGATTTGTTAACGACACAGCAAGCGATGAGGAGATTATGAAGGCGGCGGTTATCAGCTGCGCCGACGAATTTATTAAAGAACTTCCCGACGGACTGGACACCGTGCTTCTCGAAAACGGTCACGGACTGTCCGAAGGTCAGGTTCAGCGGCTCGCCATCGCACGTGCCGTGCTTACGGGTGCGCCGATACTGTTGCTCGACGAGGCGACGAGCGCGCTTGACGAGGCAACCGAAAAGCAGTTGCTCGAGAATATCAGAGGCCTTAACGAAAAGACCTGCATAATCATTTCACACAAGAGCGCTGCGTACGAAATCTGCAACAAGGAATTGAAGATTGAGGACAAGGGAATTACGCTCAGAAATTTGGACTAAAAACAAATTTATTGTTGTATATTGATTGTATTTATGTTAAAATACTATGCGTGATTATATGATTTCATAAAAGAGGAGAGTAAAATGAATTACAGTTCTGAATCTAAAAAAGATTACGAGGAAGGGCTCAGCCTGGACAAATTGTTGATATACGGCAAAAAGCTGCTTGACAAATGGCTTGTTATAGCTCTTGTTGCAATTCTCTGCGCTTCAATCGGTTTTGCGGTTGCGAAGCTTAATTACACGCCTAAGTATTCTTCGCAGATTATGTTTATCGCCAGCAACAAGTCCTCGGCAATCACTGTTGCCGGTCAGTCCAACTCGGACCTTATAGCTTCGGCTACACTGGCCGAAACGTTTAAGTACGTTTTTACTACGACCGAGCTTGCTACCAAGGTTGCGGCTTCCTGCGGATATGACGCAACTCCTGACGATATCAAACGCTGCGTATCGGTTAAGTCGGTTGAGGACACTGCTATCGTTTATCTTACGGTTACGACCACGAATCCTGACAGCGCATACGCCATAGCTCAGGCTTATGTTGACAATTATCAGGAAGAGATTGAAACAGCTATTCCCAATACTGCACTTACGGTTATCGACCCTCCTCTTAAAGCAGAAAAGCCGAACGCGAATAACAGCATGATAATTTATTCGTTACTCGGATTTATAGTCGGTTTCGGCGGTACATGCCTTGTAATTATTGCTGCCGTAATATTCAAGGATACAATCAAGAACTCAGACGATATCTCCTCGAAGCTCGGCATGAAGGTTCTCGGTACGCTCAACAGAGTTAACAGGAAAGTCAAGAAGGGCGAGGCAAAGCAGGGCATTCTTATCACCGATAAAAAGACCGGTTTCGCGTTCATTGAGGCGTATAAGCTTATCAGAACAAAGATTGAGCACGCCGCTTCAAGACAGAATTATAAGACGATTATTGTTACAAGTACTCTTGCCAATGAAGGTAAGACTACAAGTGCTACCAATATTGCTCTTTCCCTTGCGCAGAACGGCAAGTCTGTTCTCCTCATAGACGCCGACCTTCGTAAGCCTTCGGTTGCGAAGACTCTCGGCTTTGCCGCAACGGACGACGAGGGCGTTTGCGGCATCGTTTCGGGCAAAAAGACGCTTAAGGAATCGATCAAGTATTCCGAGAAGTATCAGCTTTTCGTGCTCGTCTCTAGCCTTGCGGTTGAGAATTCGACTGAAATTCTTTCCTCACCCAAGATGGAGGAGATTATTGAATCCGCCAAGAAGGAGTTCGACTACGTTATTATAGATACCGCTCCCTGCGGAATTATCGCCGATGCTTCTATCCTCGCTGCGTATGCAGATACTATCGTTCTCGTAGTTAAGCAGGACTTCGCTTCTGCCAGAAGAATCAAGAGAGCCGTTGACAACTTTGAGAATTCAGGCACCGAAATTATCGGCTGCATTTTCAATCACTCGGAAGGCTCGGGCAGGGTTAAGTTCTACGGCAAGAGATACGGTTACGGTTACGGCTACGGCAAGGGCTACGGCTACGGCTATGGATACGGTTACGGTTACGGCTACGGTTCGGAATCGTCGAAAAAGAAGAAAAAATAAACCAAAAACACAATATTTGCCAATTGATACTGTCGGTCATACTACCGACAGTATTTTTTTGTTGTCAAAATAACCCAAAAACGTAGTTAAAAAATAACTTTTTTTGATTAAATAGAAAATTTTTATTGACTACGACTTAAATTTATTATAAAATAAACTGTAAATATGTGTATAAGTGCACCCTTTTTTAAGTAAATGGGCTTTATACCCTAATCTTTCAAAGCGGTTTTTAAGACTATTTTACATTACGGAGGTTTGCGTTAATGGATAAAAATATGGACATTAAGGATCTGTTCAAAAACATTAAATTGGGCGGAGGAAAGAAGGACGCCAGAAAAGGCGGACAGCTCAATGCCTTTTTTGAAAAGAATCCTCAGATGAAATATATTTTACCTGCAGTTGCGGTCCTTATTTCGTTGGTTGTTATGATTATGGTAATCATGCTGAACAATCCCGATACGGACATTCCCGAGCCGGTTTCTGTTCAGGGACAGGAGGTCGCGGTTTTGCCTCAGCTTGAAAGAGGCGAGCCTGAGACTATTGCGGACGGCGCGGACCCCTTTGAGGAGGATGTGCTGGCCAATGCCCGTGTAACCGGAATGATTTACAATTTCGGCGGTTACTGGACAGCGACGATAGCTACGAAGGACAACAAGAACGGCTTTACCGTTCAGGTCGGAGATTATGTCGGCTCATCGGAATGGTACGTTGAGTCAATTGACGGCGATACGGTTACCGTTACCATGGGAGATAAAACGCGAACAATAAGCAAATAATTCATATTACTATACATCAAAAACTAAGATTTACTTAGGGGGACAAATCATGTACGGTTTAAGAAAAAAGACAAAGTCAGCAGTGATTGCAGTTCTGGCACTTGCCATGCTCGTAGTTATTGCCCTTCCGATGAACGTACTCGGAAAGAGCTCATACGACGGTGAGTATCAGTACTATGTAATCAAGTACGGCGATACGCTGACGAGAATCTCAAGCAGCTTCGGTGTTTCAATCAGTGACATTATGGCTGCCAATAACATCAAGAACGCGGATCTTATATACGCGGGCAATGTTATTAAGGTTCCGTTGAGCGCCGATTCTCCGAGTGCAAACGGCTGGTCATCGACGACCATCTCGCTTGAACTTGAGGATGCCAACGTTCAGGATGCGCTTTCTGCGGTTGCTCTTAACGCGGGTTATACCATAATCTTCGTCGGCAACAGCAACGCTACCGTTACGCTCAAGCTTGAACAGGTATCTGCTCTTAAGGCGGTTGACTACATAACAAGACTTGCTGACCTTTCATTCATTAAGGACGGCAATACTCTGATTGTCGGAACGGCTGATCAGATTAACAGCAAGTTCATCGATAAGGTTGTTATGCATAAGTTTACGCTCAACTACATTCCGGTAAGCGTTTTGCAGAGTCAGGCTTCGGCTCTCGGCCTTGAGAATGTTCAGTATGTTCTTCTTGAACAGGATGACAGCACTGTATATATAAGTGCTTATCCTAAGGAGCTCGCAAAGATTCAGGAACTCATCAAGATTCTTGATGTCAGCTCAAACATCACTGCGGGCGGCACGCTTGTACCCGAGAACTTCAAATACATTGATCTTACCTATATAGATGCTACCGAATTCTCCGGACTCTTAGGAAACCTCGGACTGGAGACGGGCATTGTCCTTGCATCAAGACCGTACACTTTATATACATTTGCAACAGGCGCAGCCTTTGCGGATATTCAGAAGATCAAAGCTATCGTTGATAAGCCGCTGACCGGAAAGAATCTTGAAGCTGCCAACAGCGGCTCCGTTAACGACGAAAGCGTAAACGGCGGTTCAAACAGCGGCTCAAACAGCGATTCAAGCAGCAGTTCGAGCAGCTCGAGCAGCAGTTCAAGCAGCTCGTCAAGCTCTGACAGCAGCTCGACAACCCCGTCGACAAACAACAGCCAGATTCTCCGTGAGATTTCACTCACATATATCGACAGAGCTACGGCAGTTGATATTGTTAACAGCTTCCCCTACAGCGTTACCGTTTACGGTCCCGAAAAGATGACCAAGAAGATCTGGCTTATGGGTACCGAAGATGAGGTTAACAAGGCTGAGAACAAGATCAAGGAATTCGACACCGAGGATTATGCCGACAGCCAGAAGCTTGAGAATCAGTGC
>JAEEGF011322136.1_pt1 | contig 34337 bp, 34 predicted proteins | sample 9134171 | NCBI WGS metagenome assembly JAEEGF01 (sample SAMN16246542, study PRJNA631951) | gut metagenome | biome: gut microbiome; feature: rumen; material: AP-attached | host: Bos | place: Iran: Karaj | collected 2018-10
TATGCGTTTGAAGACGGAATGGACACCATATTAACCAATCCACCATCCTGGTGGGCGGTTATGAAGGAAGGACATGTTGAAGCTGCGGAAGCTTTTTTGGCATGGTGTGCCGGAGACAGTGGGCAGAAAATCATGGTTGAGGATGCCGGCTTTATTAGCCCGTTCAAATCCTGCAGTTATGTAGCGAACGATCCGTTTGCTCCGGTACTCTCCGAATACTTGGCATCCGGCAAGACGTCTGCTTGGCATTGGATGAATGTGAAGGAAGGTCTGGCAGAGAATGTGATTGCTCCATGCTTCTATGACTATGCGGCCGGAAGTACGGATGCGGCTGGATTCGTGAATGCCTTATCCTCCGGACTGGCCCAGGCATATGGTGCTGGTGGTAGCGCGCCGACAGAGGCGGAAGGCGATGAAGGAACCGAAGAAGAGACTACCGAAGAAGTAGCAGCAGATGATACGGCAACGGAAGAAACTACGGAAGAAGGAGGAAGCGACAATGAGTAAAACAACGAAGAAAAAAGAGACGAAGATTCCTTCTTTTAGCACACAGCCATCTCTTGTTAATACCATTAACTTTCAGATTGTAGCGATTAACGTATTGATGCTGATTGCCTTCGTCCTAGTTATGAACCTGGTCATCAGCGCGATGAGAAACAGTAATAACAACAGCAAGGCAAGTTCCGATTATGTACTTAGCTTAAGCACCAGTGAGGCAGAGTTGAAAAGTGACGTCATGTCTCTCTACGATCAGGTAACCGGTTATGTTATGGCCGATGCTGTTGAGACCAAAGATGCACTTGCTCCGGTAATTGCAGCAGCAGAGGGTGAAGTTGAGCAGGACATTGCAGATTTGCAGACTGCTTTTGCAGATTCCGGAACAGAGGATACGAAGCAGGCGATTACGGATATTCAGGGCGAATATGAGCGACTGGTCAAGCTGTTGGATGAATCCATGGCGCTTTCCGATAGCGGAGAGAAGGACAAGGCAATGGATACCCTGTTCCAGTCTGCCGTACTCCAGAAGGTTGCAATCTCTCATAGTTGTGACGTTATCGATGAGGCGATTACCGCCTCCGCTGACGCAAGTCATGCTTATATGAATGCACTTTTCAATCGAGGTGTTTTGGTAGCAACCATCGGCATGATTGCGTTCATTTTAATCATTGCATTTAACTTCCTGTTAAGTTATAGGAACATCATTCGCAAGATTCGCGGTATTGCTTCACAGTTGGGTGATATCATCAACGATATTGAACATAACCGTGGTGATTTAACTGCACGTATTACGGTACGGAGTAAGTCGGAATTGGCATTGGTGATTGATGGATTCAACCACTTTATTGGAGACTTACAGGATATCATGAAGGATGTTAAGAACGGTGCTGACGTTCTGACCAAGTCCTCGGAAGAGGTTACCGCACAGGTGCATCTGGCCAATGACAATATCACCAATACATCCGCAGCAATGGAAGAGTTGTCTGCCAGCATGGAGACCGTGGCCAATACCGTATCCGATATTCGTGACCGTGTCGGCGACGTAAGAAGCGCAGCCAGCGATATTGCAACCGCAGCTCAGGATGGTACCCAGACTGCAGCGGATATCAAGGCTGAAGCAGACACCATTAAGGTTAGCGTAAATCGGAAGAAGGCAGATACCGGACAGAAGATGGAAGATTTGAGTGCTGTATTGGAATCTTCGGTGAAGGATAGCGAGAAGGTTGGCCAGATCAATGAGTTGACCAATGTCATCTTAGAGATTGCCTCCCAGACCAATTTACTTGCATTGAATGCATCCATTGAGGCTGCCCGTGCCGGAGAGGCTGGACGTGGATTTGCCGTTGTTGCTACTGAGATTAGCGCCTTGGCTGAGAACTCCCGCCAGACAGCAGGCAACATTCAGAACATCAGCCAGGAAGTAACAGAAGCGGTGCATAACTTGTCTGCGAATGCCAAGGAAGTGATGGACTTCATTAACACCACCGTATTGGCAGATTATGATGATTTCGTTGCAACCGGTGAAAAATACGAGAATACCGCTGTAGTTATCAGCGAATTATTGGATACCTTCACGGAGAAGGCGAATAACCTGGATGAAATCATGGGTGAAATGGTAGAATCCATTTCGTCGATTTCCAACTCCGTATCCGAGAGTTCGCAGGCCATCGGAATGTCTGCGGAGAACGCAACCAATATGGTTGGCGAGATTCAGGAAATCAACGATGCAATGGAACAGAACAGCGTCGTAACAGAGCGTCTCGACAAGACGACACAGCGATTTGTATCACTCTAAAGGAGTATTATTCAGCCATTCCACAATGGCTTCCATACCCGCCTCGGAGAATTTTTCGAGGTGGGTTGTTTTTTTCTCATCGGGAGTGGTATCGAAGTTAAAGGGCCCCGGCCAAATGGTAGCCTTGAGACAGTTGATCTCCTCTAATACCTTTTCTTCCTCTTCCCCGGTCTCTTCGTTCTTCACCGTCTCAGTGACCTTCTGAACGAACTTCTCCACGCGATAGCGCTTCTCACCGTCACTTCCGTGGAAGGGTAACTTTTTATAAAAATTCAGAGCCAACAGGTCTTTGCGTTGAATCATAGCATTTTTCTCTCTTTCTAAAAGTAAGGTCATTATAAATCATTCTTCCCGTGAAAAAAACATCCGGTATGTGTATTTTTCAACCACAAATAGACGGTCTGCAAATTGTGGAACGGAGGGCGGTATGCTATAATTTTTCTAAGAAAAGCCGAGTAGTATGGCAGATTGGGGGATGCTTATGCGAAGGACTTTGAAGCAATTTATAGCATTGGTTTTGATGCTACTTCTGGTAGGAACGGTTCCGGTGATACCGGCATGTGCCAAGGAGAGCAACCTGACAGACTGGATGGGAGAGTTGTCCGATGAATTGCCGCTGTCGACCATTTCCATTCCGGGGACGCATGACAGTTGCTCACAGTACATTACGCCCAAGTATTTCTTGCAGTGCCAGAATACCGGAATTCGGGAACAGTTGGAGATGGGCTATCGGTATCTGGATATTCGGGTAGCGGTGGAAGAGACGGAAGGCGGTAACACCCTGAAGTTGATTCATGCCTTCGGCGACTGCCGAAAGGGCAAGAGCTGGTTTTCCGAGAAGCTCTATATCGACGATGTGCTACAGGAGGTCTATGGGTTCTTAGAGGAACATCCGACGGAGACTGTGATCTTCTGTGTGAAGCCGGAGAATGAGGACGATGACCCCACGGAAGTATCTGCACTGATGAACGGATGGATTCTGCAGGACGCGAAGTATTGGTTCACGGAGAATCGAATTCCACAGCTTGGAGAGGTGCGGGGCAAGGTTGTATATGCCAGCCGTTTTAAGCGTCATGAGCAGGGAATGAATTTCTACTGGCAGGACCAGGGGAATAAGGAAGCAGTGGATGTACCCTATTCCATTTCCATGATTAATACCGGAGAGCGCTTGTGGGTGCAGGACCGGTACAAGTATAATAATGAATTGAAGTGGGACGCCTTCACGGATGACCTGGAGAACTGCCAGGCCAACGAAGATACCTTCTCATTGAACTTTTTAAGCACTTCCGGAAGCGGAACCTTTTCCCATCCGAAGCAGTATGCAGGGGTGCTGAATCAGAAGTTTAAAGAATACGAATTAACAGAGGATACCTGCTACGGCGTGTTGATTTTTGATTTCGCCGATGCCGAGCTGGCACAGCGGGTAATTGCAACGAATGAATAGGAGACAGATATGGAAGCTCTGGTAATATGGATTGCCGTGATTGCATTTTTTTATATTCGCAAGAAGAAGGCGGATGAAGCCAATACGAACCGTAACCGTCAGACTCCGCCGGTGGCACAGGCGGAGAATCCCTTTGCACAGCATCCGGCGCAGCATCAGCGTCCGCGTCCGGCACAGCAAGTGAAAAAAGCAGCAGCTACCGTTGCAAGAGAAGCCGGCAAGACGTTATCCGAGGCCAAGTCCGGTGTGAATCGTTCCCTTGCGGGAATGAATGACGGCGATGTGGAGCAGCCGACCAAGATTGAGACCCGTCGGAAGGCCCAGCAGGCAACCGCCGATAAGAGCCGCATCCATCAGGGCCTTCATGAGAAGGAAGAGTTGGAAGCCCGCAAGAAGCAAGCTGCTATGCAGCAGGCAATGGCCCAGGCGCCACAGCGTTTCGAGTTCGAAGATTCCGACCTGATGGCGGAAGTGCAGGATTTGATTGTCTGTGGATATCCGACCCAACTTAAGAATCAGCGTGATTTTATTTCCGAAGGTACCGATTTTCTGAATCGATTATCCTCCGGCGAAGCATAAACAGAAAGAAGGACTATAACATGCCGCAACATGACCCGAGAATCGGAGAAATCTATCGTCATTTCAAAGGAAATCTCTATCAGATTACAGGAATTGCAACACATTCCGAAACACGTGAAAAAATGGTGGTGTATCAGGCGCTGTACGGAGACTTCGGTACTTACGTAAGACCTTATGATATGTTCATCAGCGAAGTGGATTATGAGAAATATCCGGAGGTGACGGCACAGTACCGATTCACCTTGGTAAACCCGGCAACCTTACGTCAGGGAAGTACACGACCTGTTGCAAATCCAACACCGCAGCCGGTAAGCACTCCGGTTGCACCAAGCGTTACAGCTGCACCCAAGGCAGCACCAACGGTGGAAACAACAGCAACCCCATCCGGGGAAGAAGGCGTATATCAGCATATGATTGCGTTTTTGGATACGGATGATTTCGATAAGAAGTATGAACTGTTGACCGAGATGGATATGATGGGAGAATTGAGTAACCACGTCATTGATAATCTTGCGGCAGCTCTGGATGTGGTCATCCCGGACGGGGACTTAGACTCCAGAGCCGACCAGCTCAAGGTGTGTGTACGCACCAGAGCCCGCTATGAATCCACCAGATTACGTGGGTAAGCCCTTCTGGCTTAAGACACTGTTGTGGTAGGAACCGGAATAGGTAACCTCTTCGCCGAACCAATCGGGAGGACAGAAAGCATTGGCTTCTTCCTCGTTATCGAATTCCACTTCCGCCATCCGAAGCGGGGCTAAGTCCCCTTCAAAGAGGTCCAACTCGATGGTATGGGATTCATAAGGAATGTAATAACGAACCTTACGGATGACATAGCCATCGGCTTTTTTCAGAAGATGGGCATAGGACTCCGCAGTTAAGGGCAGGTTGTGCTCGATGCGGGTCATCAGTCCGCTGGATTTATAGGTTAAAAAGAATTCGTCCCCTTCGTGGCGCACGCGAACCACAGGAGAAGTGGACAAGTATCCTTGCTCCAACTGCTTGTGTGGATAATCTTCCGGCGCAAAAGGCAGGCGATTGATTAAGAATTTACGTTCAATTTCCATTCCTTCCATGGGGTACCTCCGTGAGATTGGATGTTGAACTCATCATATCAGTTTTTATGACAAATCAAAAGGAGAAACACATGGCAAAAATCGCAATTATGATGGCGGACGGCTGTGAAGAGATTGAAGCCCTTACGGTAGTGGATTTGCTTCGCAGAGCAGGCATCACCATCGACATGTTGGGAATAAAGAAACAACCGATGATTACCGGTAGCCACGGCATCACAATCGGAGTAGATGCATATCTGGGGGATGTGAACCTGGATGGTTATGACGGCATCGTTCTTCCGGGAGGAATGCCGGGGACGACACATCTAAAAGAGGATGCAGCGGTATGCGAAGCAGTGAAGACATTTTTTGCAGCAGGCAAGCTTGTGTCTGCAATTTGTGCCGCTCCCACAGTACTGGGATTTTGTGGTATATTAGAAGGGAAGCATGCAACCTGTTATCCGGGATGTGAAGAGGGCTTAACCGGTGCTCTTTTATCGGAGGATAGGGTGGTATGCGACGGCAACATCATTACCAGCCGCGGAATGGGAACCGCAATTCCGTTTGGATTGGCACTGATTTCTTATTTGCTGGATGAACAGGTTGCCAACCAGTTGAGCCGTGGAATTGTGTTCCAATAATCAACCGCTTGTTGAATGACTTCGGGGGAAGTTAGGGTGTATACTATCAAACGGGAGGTTTTACTATGGCAGGATTAACACAGGAACAGATGGATATCTTAGGTGAGATCGCGAATATCAGTATGGGATCCGCTGCAACGAATCTTAGCGTTATGCTGAACCAGCGTGTGGACATCACCACACCGAAGGTCAGCCTGATCAACCGAAGTGCTGCGCTGGATGATTATGAGAAGACCTGTATTTTCGTGCAGATTCACTATATTAAGGGACTGACCGGTAACAACATTTTTATCCTGAAGGAGCCGGATATTCTGTGCATGACAGACCTGATGATGGGTGGCACCGGTAACAAAGAGGGCGAAGTATCCGAATTACATTTGTCCGCTGCTTCCGAGGCCATGAACCAGATGATGGGTGCGGCTTCCACATCCATGTCCTCCATGATGAACATGATGGTGGACATCAGTACGCCGGAAGTCAATCGCATCGATGTAGACAGCGTCAAGACCTTTGAGAAGATGTTTGAAAGCAAAGAGAATGATTTCGTGAAGATTACCTTCCATATGGAAGTGGGCGATTTGATTGATTCTATTATGGTACAGTTATATCCGTTACATTTTGCGGAAGAGTTGTGTCAAAAATTCACACCGAAAAAGTAAAACTGTGCCGTTATCTTCGTTCAAATACCTATAATTCGGGGCTTTCTTCCGTTGTTGAAATCGTTGATTTTCTGTGATAGAATATGGAAATGACTGTACGTGGGAAAGTATGCCCTTTTCCCCATGAGATAGGTTTTGAAGGAGGAATTTAAATAAAATGAGTGTACAGGTTGAGAATTTAGAGAATAATATGGCAAAACTTACCGTTACGGTAGATGCCGATCAGGTGGAGAAGGCTTTAAATACTGCCTACAATCGCCAGAAGAATCGCATCAGCATCCCTGGATTCCGTAAGGGTAAGGTGCCTAGAAATATGATCGAGAAGATGTACGGAGCAGAGGTATTCTATGAGGATGCTGCTGATATCTTAGTACGTCAGGAATATCCAAACGCTTATGATGAGTCTGAGTTGGATATCGTTTCTCAGCCGGATATCGAAGTTGTACAGATTGAGAAAGGTAAAGAGTTCATCTTCACCGCAACTGTAGCTTTGAAGCCGGAAGTTACTCTTGGCAAGTACAACGGAATTACCGTTACCAAGATTGATTGCTCCGTATCCGACGAAGAAGTTGAGAACGAGATTAAGAACCAGCTTTCTACCAATGCAAGAACCGTAGTTGTTGATCGTGCAGCCGAGAACGGCGATACCGTTAAGATCGACTTCGCAGGTTCTATCGATGGTGTTGCATTTGAAGGCGGCACATCCGAGAACTACAGCTTAGAGCTTGGTTCCCATTCCTTCATTGATACCTTCGAGGATCAGTTGGTTGGCAAGAAGGCCGGAGATGAAGTTGACGTGAACGTAACCTTCCCTGAGGATTATCAGGCAGAGGATTTGGCTGGTAAGCCGGCACTCTTCAAGGTTAAGATTCATGAAGTAACCGCTAAGGAAGTACCGGAGTTGGATGATGAGTATGTTCAGGACATCTCTGAGTTCGATACCGTAGACGCATACAAGGAAGACGTGAAGAAGAACATCGCTGACCGTAAGGAAGCACAGGCTCGTCGCACCAAGGAAGAAGAAGCAATCGCTAAGATTGTTGACAAGTCCAAGATGGATATTCCGGATGCTATGATTGATACTCAGGTAAACAGCATGATCAATGAGTATGCAAACAGCATGAGACAGAGCGGACTTTCCTTCGAGCAGTACTTACAGTTCACCGGAATGACCGTTGAGAAGTTCCGTGAGCAGGTTCGTCCGGATGCTTTAGACCGCATTAAGTCCTCTCTTGTTCTTGAGCAGATTGCTAAGGAAGAGAGCATTGAGGTTTCTGATGAAGATGTAGATGCACGTATTGCTGAGATCGCTGAGCAGTATGGTATGCCTGCAGAGAACCTTCAGAAGAACATTCCGGCTTCTGAGCGTAAAGAGATGAAGAAGGAAATCGCTATGCAGAAAGCGCTTGAGTTCGTAATGGACAACGTTAAGGAGCGCGCTAAGGCTAAGAAGAAGGCTGAGAAGGAAGAAGCTGCAGAGTAATTTTATAAAGTAACATGATCTTCAACGTAGGCGCCTTTCTTAAGAGGGCGCTTACTGTTTATTCACAACAAAGGAGGGCTTAGATATGGCATCAATGCCTTATGTCATCGAGCAGAACAGCAGAGGAGAGCGTTCTTACGATATTTTCTCCCGTTTGCTCAAGGATCGTATCATTTATTTAGGTGAGGAAGTTAACGAGACAACAGCAGGTCTGATTGTCGCTCAGTTATTATTCTTAGAGTCCGAAGATCCGAACAAGGATATTCACCTCTACATCAATTCCCCGGGAGGAATGGTTACCGCCGGTTTCGCAATTTACGATACCATGCAGTACATCAAGTGTGATGTTTCCACTATCTGTGTAGGTTTGGCAGCATCCATGGGTGCATTCCTGTTGGCCGGTGGTGCCAAGGGTAAGCGTCTTGCTCTCCCTAATGCTGAGATTATGATTCATCAGCCATCCGGCGGTGCCAAGGGTCAGGCTACCGAGATTGAAATCGCAGCTGAGAACATTTTGAAGACCAAGAAGCGTTTGAATGAGATTATCGCTGCCAACACCGGTAAGTCTGTAGAGCAGGTTGCTTTGGATACCGAGCGTGATCACTACTTAAGCGCAGAAGAAGCGTTGGAGTACGGTTTAATCGATCGTATCATTACCAACCGTGCAGACTAATTATTATAGGAGATTATTATGGCAGTAAAAGACGATAAGATTCGTTGCTCTTTTTGTGGTAAGCTCCAATCCCAGGTCCGCAAGCTCATTGCAGGACCTAACGGCGCATACATCTGCGACGAGTGCGTAGATATCTGTGCTGAGATCATCGACGAGGAATTTGAAGATGAGTTCCGTCCGGAGCCTGAGGCTGCGGTAGATACTTCCGATATCAATCTTCTGAAGCCACAGGAGATGAAGAAGTTCCTTGACGAGTACGTGATTGGACAGGACGAAGCCAAGAAGGTGCTTTCCGTCGCTGTATATAACCACTACAAGCGCATCAAGTCCGGTAAGACCTTGGACGTAGAGTTACAGAAGAGTAATGTGTTGCTGTTAGGACCTACCGGTTCCGGTAAGACCTTATTGGCACAGACCTTAGCTCGCGTTTTGGGCGTTCCTTTTGCAATTGCAGATGCTACCACATTGACCGAAGCCGGCTATGTCGGTGAGGACGTGGAGAATATCCTTCTGAAGCTGATTCAGGCTGCAGACTATGATATTCCTCGTGCGGAGATGGGTATCATCTACATCGATGAGATTGATAAGATTACCAAGAAGTCTGAGAACGTATCCATCACCCGTGATGTATCCGGTGAGGGCGTTCAGCAGGCATTACTGAAGATCTTGGAAGGTACCGTTGCTTCCGTTCCGCCACAGGGTGGACGTAAGCATCCACAGCAGGAGCTGATTCAGATTGATACCACCAACATTTTGTTCATCTGTGGTGGTGCATTCGAAGGCCTTGAGAAGATCATCGAGTCCCGTATGGATACCAAGAGAATTGGTTTCGACGTATCCATCGAGGACCAGAACAACAAGGAGAAGTCCATCAGTGAACTGTTGAAGCAGGCATTGCCTCAGGATTTCATCAAGTTCGGTTTGATTCCGGAGTTCATCGGACGTGTTCCGATCAACGTAGCGTTAGAAGAGTTGGACGAAGAGGCATTGATTCGTATCCTTACCGAGCCGAAGAACAGCCTGGTGAAGCAGTACACTGCATTGTTCGATATGGATGACGTGGCTCTGACCTTCGATCGTGAAGCTCTGGTAGAGATTGCGAAGAAGTCCTTAGAGCGTAAGACCGGTGCCCGTGGACTTCGTGCCATCATGGAGAATGTCATGATGGATTCCATGTATGAGGTTCCATCCAGCCACATCATCAACAAGCTCAATGTTACCAAGGAAATGGTTGATAAGAACCTGCTTCTGGTGGAGCATAAGGATGAAGCGGTTGCCGAGATGAAGCCTGCAGACTCCAAAGAGAGCGCATAAGAACAATCATAGGACGCCAGTTGTTGGCGTCCTATTTTTCTAGAACGTAACGGAGAATCATATGGTTATTAAAAATGTGAATTTGGAAACGGTATGTGGTATTACCAGTGAACTCCCGGAGAATACCCTTCCGGAGGTGGCTTTTGCCGGCAAGTCCAATGTAGGCAAGTCCAGCCTCATCAATGCGGTGATGAACCGCAAGTCTTTAGCCCGTACCTCGGCACAGCCGGGTAAGACCCAGACCATCAATTATTACAACATCAACGACGAGATTTATCTGGTGGATCTCCCGGGATACGGCTATGCCAAGGCTTCCAAGCAGGAAGTGGAGAAGTGGGGCCAGATGATTGAGAATTATTTGAATACCTCTGAGAAGCTTCGTGTGGTATTCTTATTAGTGGATATTCGCCATGCACCTGGGGCCAACGACAAGCAGATGTACGACTGGATCAACTACGTTGGATACCAGCCAATCATCATTGCCACCAAGTTGGATAAGATTAAACGCTCCCAGATTCAGAAGCAGATCAAGTTGATTCGTGAAGGATTGGGTGCAGACAAGGATACCATCATTGTTCCGTTCTCTGCAGAGACCAAGCAGGGACGGGAAGATATCTGGGACTTCATGGACCAGGTCATTGAGAACGAGAAGGAATCATCACAGGAAGAGTAGTTGTAAGATAAGGAGTCGGAATGATCGAGCAGTTTCAGCATTACATCACGAAGAATATACGATCATTTTATGAGCGCAAATTGGTATTTCCCATTACCGTGCTCTTTATTTTGCTTGCCTTAAGCTTTGCTTTTCCGGTGAAGTCTTTGATTTATCCGGCCCTCATTCCCGGCAATATGAATGAGGCGGCTTCCTCGGAGGAACGGTACCAGTTGGGATACCTATACAGCCACAAGCAGAAGTACGTTTCCGTTACCCTGCAGAATCTGTATTTTACCGGATACCGTAAGGAATGGTTGGGACATACCGATGGCTATTATTACTATACGCTGTTGGATGATGACTGTTTGATTGTATTGTTAGACCCGGAGAGCTGCCAGCAGGGTATTTCCACCATCGAGGAGATTACCATCTCTGCGGAGATTCTGCAGAATGCAGCTACGGAAGACCGACTGTTGGAACACTTGGCAGAGGATTTGTCCTGGTCCAAGGCCGGCATCACCCAGAACTTCTCGGAGTATATGCTGAGTGAACCGGATTGCAACGATTGGATTACCAATCTGTTGCGGTGGTTTATTATCCTGTCGGTGTTTATGGCGGTGCTTGGATTGGTGCTGAATCTCTTGTTCATTGCGTTCCCGGTGTTGTCCCCTCCGGTGCAACGGTTGCGCGGATATACCTTGCATCCGGGACGGATGCTTGCGGAAGCGGAAGAGGAGCTGGCGACCTTACCGCAGTTGGCCACAGAGGATATGTTTATTACGGAACATTACTTCATTGAGACCAGTAGCTTCGGTATTGCCATTGTTCCAATCAGCGAGATTATCTGGATTTATAAGTATTCCACCTTACATAAGCTGTTGTGGCATCATTTTTCCATCTCTTACACGTTGCACATTACAGCGAAGCATCGCCGGTATATCCGTTGTCCGAAGAATATCAAGTCGGATATTGACGGTATTATCGATTACCTGTCGGAGGCCAATCACGATATCTTAGTTGGCTTCTCTGAGGAGAACCGACAGAAGGTGGAGGAGTTGCAGGGAGATATGGAGATTCTTCGGAAAATCCTGGCTTTTCTTAGTAAGCGGGTATAGAGGGATGTTTTGTTGGAGGTAACAGTATGAGAAAAATATTAATCGTTGTAGATATGCAGAATGACTTTATCGACGGTGCTCTTGGAACCAAAGAGGCAGAGGCGATTGTGCCGGCTGTGGTTGCTAAGATCAAGGAATACAAGCCGGAAGACGTATTCTTTACCAGAGATACCCATCAGGTGAATTACATGCAGACCCAGGAAGGCAAGAATCTTCCGGTAGAGCATTGCATCGAAGGCACCAAGGGATGGGAGTTAAATGATGAAATCGAAGCGGTTCGCCGTGGCTCTAGTATCATCAATAAGCCAACCTTCGGTTCTACCGTATTGGTGGATACCATCCGCGAGATTGCATCCAAGGAAGAAATCGCCATCGAGATGGTGGGATTGTGTACGGATATCTGTGTGGTATCCAATGCCTTGCTTCTTAAGGCCGCCATGCCGGAGATTTCCATTTCCGTAGATACATCCTGCTGTGCCGGAGTTACCCCGGACAAGCACGACGCAGCCCTGGTTACTATGGGTTCTTGTCAGATTTATGTAAAATAGCAATTCGCGAAAGCCATCCCATCCGAAAAATGGATGAGATGGCTTTTTTTACGTCCAAAATGTGGTACTATTTATCTTGAAGAAGTATGTATAGAAAGACGTGTGTATGGAAAGTTATAAGAGTTTTGCGGAGGTCTATGACCTCTTTATGGATAACGTGCCCTATGATGAATGGGCGAAAAATGTGACGCGCATCTTGGAACAGTACGGCATCAAGGACGGCTTGATTGCGGAGCTTGGCTGCGGAACCGGTCAGATGACCAGACGTCTTCGGGACGCGGGATACGATATGATTGGCATTGATAACTCCATTGAGATGCTGGATATTGCCAGAGAGATGGAGGCAGAGGAGAGCAACATTCTCTATCTGTGCCAGGATATGCGGGAGTTCGAGCTCTACGGAACGGTACGGGCGGTAGCCTCGTTCTGCGATAGTATGAATTATATTACGGAGGAAGAGGACTTGTTGCAGGTCTTCCGGCTGGCCAACAACTATCTGGATCCGGGCGGCATCTTCCTGTTTGATATGAATACCACCTTCAAGTACGAAAAGCTCTTGGGAGACGGCGTTTTTGCCGAGAACCGGGAGGAAGGCAGCTTCATCTGGGAGAACGAGTACGACGCCGAGAGCCGGCTGAATTACTATGATTTGACCCTCTATATTCGGGAGGGAGAGCAGTACAACCGCTTCGAGGAGGAGCATGTACAGAAGGCTTACGACCGGGCAACGGTAGAGACATTGTTAGCTAGAAGCGGACTGAAGCTTTTATCCGTATTGGATGCCGAGACACTGGCAGAGCCAACGGAGGAGACGGAACGCGTTTACTATATTGCACAGGAGATTACCAAGTAATCCTTCCGGCAAACATAAGAACATTGGAATTACAGAAAGTTGAGGAATTATATGGGAGATTATATCGTTAGAGCAACAGCAGCAAATGAGCAGGTACGCGCCTTCGCCATTACCTCGAAGAACCTGGTAGAGGAAGCAAGAAAGGCACATAACACCTCCGCAGAGGTAACAGCTGCCCTGGGACGAAGCTTATCCGCAGCACTGATGATGGGAAGCATGATGAAGGGAGAGAAGGACCTTCTGACCCTGCGTCTTCAGGGAGACGGCCCGATGCGTGGCGTTACCGTAACCGCAGATGCCTCCGGTCATGTAAAAGGATTCGCCCTTCAACCAAGAGTGGACCTGCCATTAAAGAACGGCAAACTGGATGTGGGCGGTGCCCTTGGTAACGGAATCATCCAGGTCATCAAGGATTTGGGCCTGAAGGAGCCGTATGTAGGATCGGTGGATTTGCAGACCGGTGAGATTGCCGAGGACTTGACCTATTACTTCGCAGTCAGCGAGCAAACCCCGTCTTCCGTAGGCTTGGGCGTCTTGGTGAACCCGGATGAGAGCGTTATGGAAGCAGGTGGATTCATTATTCAACTTATGCCGGAGACCACGGATGAGACTATTGACCAGTTGGAAGCCAACATTTCCAACCTGCCATCGGTTACCAGCATGTTAGCGGACGGTCTGACTCCGGAAGAAATCTTAGAAAAAGTATTAGAGGGCATGGACCTTGAGATTACCGCCCGCATGGATGCGAAGTTCAAGTGTGATTGCTCCAGAGAGCGTGTGGAGCGAAGCCTGATTTCCTTATCCGATGAGGATCTGGATGAGATTATTTCCGATGATAAGCCGGTAGAGGTACGTTGCCAGTTCTGTAACAAGGCATACAATTTTACCATTCCGGAGATGAAGGAATTAAAAGAGATGCGTATTCAGGCCAGGGAGGAACGCCACAAGGCACGTCAGGAGCGCATCCAGGAACTGCAGGAGAAGCAGAAGAATAAGAACAAATAAGAGGAAATGACATGAGAGACGGATTTGTAAAGGTTGCAACAGTAACTCCGAAGCTTCAGGTAGCCGATATAGAGTATAACGGAGATGTGATTGCACAGTACATGGAAGAAGCTTACGAGAACGGTGCCAAGGTTACCGTTTTTCCGGAGCTGTGCATTACCGGATATACCTGTGGAGACTTGTTCTATCAGGAATTGTTATTAACACGGGCAGCCAAGGAATTGGTGCGCTTGGCCGGCGAGACGGAAGGCAAGGACGGCTTGTACTTCGTAGGACTTCCGGTAAGTGTTCAGGGCAAAATCTATAACGTGGCAGCAGCCCTTTCCAACGGAGAGATTCTTGGATTGGTGCCAAAGAGCTATCTTCCCACTTATGGTGAATTCTATGAGGGAAGACAGTTCACACCGGCTTTTTCCGGGAAGTGCCTCGTAGAGCTGGTTCCGGGGATGGAACCGGTTATGATGGGAACAGACCTTCTTTTTACCTGTGAGACCATGCCGAATCTGGTAGTGGCTGCAGAAATCTGTGAGGACTTATGGACCCCGAATCCACCAAGCGTACGCCATGCCATGAATGGCGCTACCGTGATTGTGAATCTGTCTGCTTCCGATGAGATTACCGGTAAGAGCGATTACCGTCGCATGCTTGTAATGCAGCAGTCTGCCAGACTGTATTGCGGATATCTCTACGCCAGTGCAGGTGTGGAGGAGTCTACCCAGGACGTGGTGTACTCCGGTCATAATCTGATTGCAGAGGGTGGACGTATTTTAAAAGAGAGCCCACTGTTCCACGAGGGCATCATCTACAGTGAATTGGATGTCAATTACCTGGTATCCCGCCGTCGCGGCATGTCGACCTTTGCCGTAGGAAGTGGAGAAGGCTATGAGCGTCGCAGCTTCTATGCGGAAGTGGAAGATACGGAATTGACCAGAACCTTTGCCAAGACTCCGTTCGTTCCGTCCGCACAGAGCGATTTGGCAAAGCGTTGTGAGGAAATCTTAAATATTCAGTCCTATGGACTTCGTAAGCGCCTGGTACATACCCACTGCAAGACTGCAGTACTTGGTATCTCCGGTGGATTGGATTCCACCTTGGCGCTACTTGTTACGGTTCGTGCCTTTGCATTGGCCGGATTGGACCCAAAGGGCATTATTGCTGTTACCATGCCGGGCTTTGGAACTACGGACCGCACCTATGACAATGCGGTGAATATGATTCGGGAGCTGGGGGTGACCTTCCGTGAGGTCGATATTAAGGCTGCGGTGAACCAGCATTTTTCCGATATCGGACAGGATCCAAGCAACCATGATGTTACTTATGAGAACTCTCAGGCAAGAGAGCGGACCCAGATTCTTATGGATATCGCCAACAAGGAAGGCGGCCTGGTGATCGGAACCGGTGACTTGTCCGAATTGGCCCTTGGATGGGCAACCTATAACGGCGACCATATGTCCATGTACGGCGTTAATGGCTCTGTTCCGAAGACCCTGGTGCGCCATTTGGTTCGTTACTATGCGGATGCGCTATGTACGGATACGCCAAAGCTTGCCAAGGTGCTCTACGATGTATTGGATACGCCGGTATCACCGGAATTGTTGCCACCGGAGAACGGCACCATTTCACAGAAGACCGAAGAGTTGGTGGGCCCATACGAGCTCCACGACTTTTTCCTATATTACTTCATGCGTTACGGCTGCACGCCGAAAAAGATTTACCGTATCGCTTGTTTGACCTTCGCGGATGAATACGATGCGGCAACGGTATTGAAGTGGGAAAAGAGCTTTTTCCGTAGATTTTTTGCACAGCAGTTCAAGAGATCCTGCCTGCCGGACGGCCCGAAGGTAGGAACCGTGGCACTGTCTCCACGTGGAGACTGGAGAATGCCAAGCGATGCCTCTGCTGCGCTTTGGATGGGAGAACTGGAAGAATTATCTTAACTGAGGGGAGGTCAGCCAATGGCAAAAAAGTCTGCAAAAATCGGTGTTTTATTAGGTAATGCTCATGCTGCGTTTCCACAGCGATTGATTGAGAATTTTTGCGAGTGGGCAGACAACAAGGGGGTACAGTTGTTTTTCTTCCTAGGAACCGAGAGCCGCGGTGTGAAGGTGCACCCGGACGAGGAAGAGGAAGATTTCGACTATCAGTACCAAACCATTTACGATTATGCGCGGTTTGCGGATTTGGATGCGGTGATTGTGGTCTACGGATGTATTACCACCGCCCAGACCCTTCCGGACAAAAAAGCATTTCTGGAGCGCTTCCACGGGATTCCATGCGTGGTGCTGCAGACGGAGTGCGACCCGGAGGATGGTGTCTACATCTGTCCCGACAACTATCGCGGCATGTTTGAGTGCGTGGTACATCTGGTGCGGGAGCATGATCGCAAGAAGATTGCGTATCTGTCCGGACCGACCAATAACAATGAGAGCTTAGTGCGTCTACAGGCCTATCGGGACGCTATGGCCAAGAACAACCGGGAAGTGACGGAGTCTATGATTGCGTACGGCGATTATTCCGAGTACGTGGATGACCAGGTAGAACAATTGCTGCGGGACAATCCGGATTTGGATGCCATTATTTGCGGTAACGATGAGATGGCCCTGGCGGTGTATCGTGTGTGTGAGGCTCATCATCTGAAAATCGGCAAGGATATTGCGGTAACGGGATTTGATGATACGCCTCGTTCCAAGTATTTAGAGCCACCGCTGACCACGGTGCGCCAGTTGGCGGATTATATGGTTTCCTGCGCCCTGACAACAGCCTTAGAGCTGATTCGCGGGGAGAAGTCGGAGTCCCGGAAGATTCCGGTGGAATTCGTACAGCGTGGGTCCTGCGGTTGCCAGTACGATGCGGACCATGGATACCATAAGAACTTCGAAAAATCCGAAGAATCCATTTCGGATACCATTGATCGCCTGACCCATTCCTATCAGCGAACCTTAAGTGGACCGTTTATGATTCGAAAGCTAATCCAGGCGGCAAACTCCCTGGATTTGTTCCTCCGAAAAGCCATGGAAGAATTGCAGAACCAGGGCGCAAGGAATGCCTATATTTACCTGGAGGCAACCCAGGAAATCGCAAACATCGAGGAATGGAAGGTGCCGGAACAGATCTATCTGGCAGCCAGTCTGATTGGCGGGACCATTTCTACCTATCGCCGGACGCCGGATACCATCATATCCATGGGCGGCGGACTCCTTCGGAAAAACAGCGGTAAAGCCTATTATGCTTTCCTGCTCTTCGACGGACAGCGCAACTACGGATTTATGCTGGTGGATATCGACCGGGTGGATATTAGCTTTTTCCATATGCTGGCGTTGCAGCTTGGTACCGCATTCCACTACCAGGAGCTGGTTCTAACGGAGGCCCGATCCCGTCAGATGCTGATGGAGCAGAACGACCTGTTGAACATGAATGCAACGGTGGATGAGCTGACGAAGTTGTATAATCGTCGCGGCATGATTGAGCAGGTGATTCATATGGCCCATACCGAGGCCGGTAAGACAGCCATTGCGGTGATGGCGGATTTGGATCATCTGAAGGAGATTAACGATACTTTCGGCCATGCAGACGGGGACTTCGCCATTAAGAGCGGTGCCCAGATTCTACGGGGTGCCCTTGGCAAGCAGGCTTTCATTAGCCGTTTGGGCGGCGATGAGTATTTTGCAATGATTGTACCGAAGAAGGAATGGTCCCAGGAGGAACTGGCCAAGGAGCTTGCCGCCATCGGGCCTCGTATCGATGAGAGCTGTATGACATTTAACCTGTTAACAGGCAAGCCATACTTTGTGGAGCTCTCCCACGGGGTGATTTCCGTGAAGCTGAGCAGTGACTTGGATTTTACCAAACTCTTAGAAGAGGTGGACGTCCAACTGTATGAAGACAAGAAGTTGCGACGGAAGTCCATCCGACGGGAATTGTACCAGTAAAAAGCCTAAGAGAACCCTACGATTGCAGGGTTCTCTTTTTGTTTGACTTTTAACAAATACCTCTTATAATAAGAGAAGTGTTAAAAAAAGTTTATATTTTTTCCTTATAGAAGAAAGGTGAAGAAATGGGTTCCGAAGAAAAAGATTTAAAGGATATCCAGAAGGTTTCCGGCGGTAAAAAGGCTGCAATTATTGCCGGATGTATTGTGGGCGTTTTAGCAGTAGTTTACGTAGGATTGGGTGTGTTTTTCCAGAGTCACTTCTACTTCCGTAGTACGGTGAACGGTGTGAATGCATCTGCAGCTTCCTTAGATACGGTGAAGTCCCGTATTCGTAAGCAGGCAGATGACTATCAGCTGACACTGGTAGAAGATGGTGGCAAGACCGAGACCATCGGAAGCAGTGAGGTTGGATTGACGGTAGATTTGGAGAGTGGTGCCATCGATCGTTTGCTGGAAGGACAGAACGGATTCCTTTGGGGCGGACATCTTTTTGTACCGGTGGAATACGTAAGTGAGTCCTTGGTGTCTGTGGATTCATCTGCAGTTGCTAAGACTGTTGCTGGCCTTGACTGCACCAATGATAAGAATGCCAAGAAGACACAGAACGCAACCTACCAGATGAAGAACGATGTCTTCTCTGTGAAGGAAGAGGTTTACGGTACTGAGATAGATAAGAAGGCGCTGACCAAGAACGTGGCAGATGCTATGGTTTCCCTCCAGGATACCTTGGATTTGGAAGAGAGCGCAAGCTACGTACAGCCAACGGTTCTTTCCGATAATGAGGAATTGAATGATCTGATTGATCGTTTGAATGATATTGTGAAGGTGAAGTTCACCTACACCATCGGTAGCAAGAATGTAACCTTAAGCGCAGATGAGATTGCAAGCTGGTTACAGATTAATGATGATTTGGAGATTGCTTTTGACGAGGAAGCAATGGCAGAATACATCGACGGCCTGGCGAAGGAAGTCAATACCGCAGGCACCAGACGAAGCCTGGTTACCCAGCATGGTACCACCGTTACATTGGCACCGGGTAACTATGGATGGAGAGTGGATAAGGAAGGCGAGCTTGCTCAGTTAGAGGAAGACCTTCTTGGCGGCAAGGACGTCAGCCGTGATCTGGTTTACTCCACCACCGCACACAGCCATGACGGCAATGATTACGGCGACAGCTATGTAGAAGTCGATATGTCTGCACAGCACGTATGGTTGATCATGCACGGACAGGTAGTTGCCGAGTCCGATTGCGTAACCGGTGATGTATCCCGTAACCGTCTGACTCCGGTTGGTGCGTTCCGCATTACTTACTGTGAGAAGGATGCTATCTTAAAGGGCGAGAATTATCGTACCCATGTGAATTACTGGATGCCGTTCGCAGGGGACTGTGGATTACATGATGCTACCTGGCGTCGTGGATTCGGCGGAGATATTTATCTGACCGATGGATCTCATGGATGTGTCAATCTTCCATTGTCCATGGCCAAGACCATTTTCTCCAATGTAGAGACCGGATTCCCGGTATTGGTATACGGCGGTTTGACCTCCATGCCAATGTCTGAGGAAGAGGCTGCAGCTCGTGTGGATGAGGTAGTTGGAGCTATCAATGCCATCGGTGATCCGAATAGCATTACACCGGACAATGTAGGTGTTTTACAGAATGCCATCACATTGTTCTATGCACTTCCGGAGCAGTACCGTGGCAATGTTGGTAACCAGGATATCATGCACCAGGCAGTGAACAATTACCGTGCAACATACGATGCACATGCTTTTTACTAAGAAGTGAATGAATAGGAGACTGACCCAGGTTGGTCTCCTATCTTTGAATAATGGAAAAGGAAAAGAAAAAGATGAGTTGGGAAGAGAACGTACGTCGCGTGGTTCCTTATGTACCGGGCGAGCAACCAAAAGAACAGAACATTATCAAGTTAAACACCAATGAGAACCCATATCCGCCGGCACCGGCGGTAGAAGAGGTGCTTCGGACCTTTGGAACCGAGGAGCTTCGGAAGTATCCGGACCCTACGGTAGGAAGCCTGATTGGGGCTTTATCCGATACCTATCAGGTGCCGGCGGACCAGATCTTTGTTGGCGTAGGAAGCGATGATGTCTTGGCTATGAGCTTCCTAACTTTTTTCCACGGCAAGAAGCCGATTCTGTTCCCGGATATTACCTATTCCTTCTATGATGTGTGGGCCCAGGAGTTTGAGATTCCTTATGAGACCAAGGCCTTGAAGGAAGACTTCTCCATTGATCCTGCGGATTACATGGGAGCCAATGGTGGTATTGTCATTCCCAATCCCAATGCCCCGACCGGCTTAGAAGCCAGACGGGACACCATCGAGATGATTGTGGCGTCCAATCCGGATTCGGTTGTGATTATCGATGAAGCTTATGTGGATTTCGGCGGAGAGAGCGTGTTGCCGCTGATTGAACGGTATGATAACTTATTGGTTGTTATGACCTTCTCCAAGTCTAGATCCTTAGCGGGAAGCCGTATCGGATTTGCCATGGGTTCCAAGAAGTTGATTGGATACTTGAACGATGTGAAGTACTCCTTCAATTCCTACACCATGGACCGTTTAACTATGGCGGTTGGTTGTGCGGCCTTATCGGATCATGCCTACTTCCTGGACTGCTGCAAGCGAATTGTAGCCACCAGAGAATGGACCAAGCAGGAATTGTCTGCCCTGGGATTTTCCTTCCCGGACAGCCACACCAACTTCATTTTTGCCAAGCATAAGACTTGGAATGCCAAGCAGCTCTTTACGGATTTGAAGGCTGCAGGCATCTATGTCCGTCACTTCGACAAGCCGCGGATCAACGAGTATCTGCGCATCAGTATCGGAACCGATGAGGAGATGAAGGCCCTTATCGACTTTTTGAAAAATTATCAGCAAGCGTAGGAGACAGTATGGAATCTTTAGTTATACTTTTTACGGAAACCCTTGGAAAATACGTATCCAGAGAAGTGGTGATTTTTATCATTTCCCTGATGCCGCTTCTGGAGTTACGTGGTGGCCTGTTGGCAGCTTCTCTTTTGAATGTGCCGATTCTTCGTGCCATCCCGATCTGCATCATCGGTAATATCATTCCGATTCCGTTTATTCTGTTGTTCATCCGCAAGATTTTCCAGTGGATGAAGAACTTCAAGATTTTCCGTGGCTTCGTGGAGAAGTTGGAAGCCCGTGCCATGAAGAAGAGTGACAGCGTATCCAATTCCGAGTTCATCGGATTGATGCTGTTTGTTGGAATTCCAATCCCGGGTACCGGCGCTTGGACCGGATCTCTGATTGCAGCACTTTTGGAGATGGATGTGAAGAAGGCGGTTGTGGCTGAGCTCTGCGGCATTGTCATTGCAACGGTAATTATGAGCTTTGTTTCCTACGGTTTGTTGGGAGCGATTGTACACTAGGAGAGACGACATGAATTGGATGGGAATGTTGATTAACCTGTTCGCAATTATCTGCGGACTGGCTGCTTATATCGGAATTATGAATTCCAAGTTTGGTAAGGAACACGCGAACCTACAGTATGCCATTATGCTACTGACGATTATCTTAGCCTGCCTGGTAGGCGGCCTGCTTCGTGTAGCAGTTGGATACTTCATGGGTGTTCCGGCCCATGTGTAATTAGGAGGTGCCTATGGCTGAAGGCAATCAGTGTGATACCTGCAATAATTTGGTATACGACGAAGAGATGGAAGAATATGTCTGCGACATGGATATGGACGAGGATGATTATGCGCGCCTGATGGGGAGCCATCGTGCCACTTGCCCGTACTACCAGAACGGGGATGAGTATCGCGTGGTAAGACATCAGATGTGATAATTCAAGAAATCTGTGATTTCTTAGAATTATCCATACAGGGACACTTGGCGAAGCAAGACCGAAGGTCTCAGGTGAGCCTAGTGACATCGGATGTAGTGACTCAAGAAATCTCCCGCCCTGGGACAACGTTATATTCTCACGCGGGATCGCTCGCGCTTCCTGCGTGAACGTAGCGGTACATACAGAACTATCAAAGAGAGGATTTGCTCCGTGAACGGGCAATCCTCTCTTTTTTAGTTCCTAGTGCCGACGTTCACTAAGGCCCGCTACTGAGAATACAACGTTGCCCCAGGCCGGGGCGTTTGTTGCGTTCGAACGTACGCTGCGCTCCGTCATATCATGAGTGCCTTACCAATCGAAAAGAAGCAAAGCAGAGGGATTCGCTGAATCTGGTATTTCCTATGCCTTTTTGCTGGGTGGTTCATCCCCTGCGGGAGACAAAAGCAGAGGGAATTGTTAAATCCGCACTTTCCTCTGCCTTTTGATGCTAAAATTGCCCTTTTCATCGTGCCTGAGGCATAGGGATTTCCAATATTTTTAATTCCCTATGCTTGGAGGTCGCTGAAACAGCCGCTAATCGCCCGAAAAGGCAGAGGGATTATAGAAAATCTCCCATCCCTATGCCGCGCCCCGATAGAATGACCCTCCGAGAGAAAAAGAAGGCATAGGGATGGCCCGTATTCGTGATTCCCTATGCCGCCATAGCATTTAGCAACAAAAAACAACAAGAAAGGTGCTATTGACATGTCACATTGTGCGCAATACAATTATATAAAATATAAAAATACAAGAAAGCATCCAAATAAAAAACGAATGGAGGGAAATCATGGCAACGTTAGTAACTTTTTTTAGCGCAGAGGGCACCACTGCAAAGGTAGCAAGAGAATTTGCTGAGAGAATCGGTGCAGATGTTTTTGAGATTGAACCGCAGGAACGCTATTCCAAGGCAGACTTAAATTATCTGAATCCGGTAGCAAGATGCAATCGGGAGCAGATGGGTGGCAAGGATGTTCCGGTAATCGGTACGGTAGTAGATTTTGCCAAGTATGAGACCGTCTACATCGGATTTCCAATCTGGTATGGTCAGGCGCCACGTGTGATTCATACCTTTGCCAAGGGTTATGACTGGACCGGCAAGGCGGTACATGCCTTTGCAACATCCGGCGGTAGCTCTATCGGCAAGACAGCAGAGAAGTTAGCTCCGTCACTGAAGGGCGCTGCTTCCTTAGATGCCGTGCTTGTCCATAGCGCAGCAGAATTGAATTAGTGGAAGGAGGAATACGTATGATTAAGATTTATGGAATGCCCACATGTCCATACTGCGATTATGTTCATGAGCAGATCAAGGGGCGTGAGAGCGAGTTTGAGTATATCAATATTGCAGAGCATGTTCGTTACATGGGCGCATTTACCAGAATGCGGGATACAAACCCTGCATTTGACCATGCGAAGGAGATTGGAGATATCGGAATCCCGGCCTTCGTATTCGAGGATGGCCGTGTATCCTTAGATCCGGCAGATGCGGGACTCATTGAGTATGGCACACCGAATGCCTGCTCCATCGAAGATCACAAGAGTGGCAAGAAGGGCTGTTAAGAGTGGTGATAAGACGTAGGAAGAGAATTCCTACGTCTTTTTTATTTTTTAAAGTTCGCTTTAGGTTGAGGGCGTATAACAGAATCATCACAAGAGAAACAGAAACCTAAGGAGGAAAAAAATATGAAACATAGATGGATGAATCAAGCATTTGCAGTGTGCTTGGCAGGGGCGTTGGCAGCAGCCAGTATGACGGCTTGTGCAAGTCAGACAACAACAGAAGAAACGGCGGTTGTTGAAACTGAAACCCAGGAGAGTGAAGCAGAGACAACCACAAAGAACTATTTATCCAAAGAGGATATTGTTGTAGAAACAACATATGAGAACTCCGCTGATGGCGAACATGCCATCGAAGTGGATGGAGAAGAAGCAACATACACGAATATTGGTGTGACAAAAACAGGAGATTCCGACCTTGGAGATGAGGCGGATTTTTACGGAGACAATTCCGCTGTTTTTTCCACCAATGGAGCAACCACAACGATTACGGATTCTCTGATTGAGACAGACGGAACCCACGCCAATGCAGTATATTCCTATGGGGAAGGAACAACAGTTACCATCAGCAATTCTGTCATTGAGACTTCCGGTAATTGCTCCGGCGGCTTGATGACCACAGGCGGTGGAACCATGATTGCTAATAATCTCACCATTCATACTTCCGGTAATTCTTCCGCAGCTATCCGTTCCGATCGCGGTGGCGGTACCGTTACGGTAACCGACGGATATTATAAGACCACCGGTACCGGATCTCCGGTTATTTATTCTACCGCAGATATCACGGTAAATGATGCATACATGGAATCTACTGCATCTCAGGCTGTGGTTGTAGAGGGCAAAAATTCCGTTACCCTAAATGATTGCGAAGTGGTTGCGGACAACAATACAAAAAACAGTGACAAATCCGATTACTATCAGGCAGTCATGATCTATCAGTCCATGTCCGGTGATGCAGATGATGGAACTTCCGCCTTTGCTATGGACGGTGGTAGCATTACAAATGCCAATGGAGATATTTTCTTCGTAACTAATACCCAGGCGAATATAGAGCTTGACGGGGTAGAGATTGTGAATAATGATGCATCCGGTATTTTCTTGCGTGCAAGTGCAGCGGGCTGGGGCTCAGACGGATCCAATGGTGGCCAGGTAAATCTAAACGCCACGAACCAGGATATTGACGGTGATATGGTTGTGGACGAGGTGTCAAAATTGAATCTGTACCTGTCGGAAAACAGTAGTTATACCGGAGCAATCAATTCTGATGGAGAAGCAGGCGAAGTCTATGTAGAATTAACAGACGGTGCAACGTGGACTCTGACTGGAGACTCCTATGTAACCGCATTGACCTGTGATGCCGATAGCATCAATCTGAATGGACATACGCTTTATGTTGATGGCGTAGCATACACCGAAGGAACAGCAGTGAGCGGCGAAGCCGTAGAATTTACTGCAACAAGCAGTGGACAGGGCATGCCTGGGAATGACCAAGCACCAGATGGGCAGGCTCCGGACGGCCAGAAGCCGGATGGAAACGGCCCAAGTGGTGACGGCAATGAACCTCCTGCAAAACCGGAGGGAGAGAACGGTAAAAAGAATAATTAAAAAACGATACTTATCCAATCATTGCAAAAAGCGGTGCAACCACAACCGTTACCACACCGGCAACGGCAATGGAGAGGGAACTCATAGCTCCTTCTGTTTCGCCAAGCTCCATGGCCTTGGCGGTACCCATGACGTGGGCGGAAGTTCCGATGGCGATTCCCTTAGCGACCGGATCCGTAACACGAATCAGCTTCAAGAAGCTCTCTGCAATCATGTTGCCGAAGATTCCGGTAATGATAATGGAAAGCACCGTTACGGTGGCGATGCCGCCCATCTCTTCGGAGAGGCTGATGCCGATGGCCGTGGTAATGGACTTCGGAAGTAGGGTGATATAAATCTGATGATTAAAATGGAACGCTAAGGTGCAACCCAAGATGCACAGGGCGCTGGTGAGGCAACCGGAGAGGATGCCACAGACCACGCCGGCAGCGTTCTTTTTTAATGCCTCCATCTGGTCGTACATGGGAAGGGCTAAGCACACCGTCGCTGGAGTAATCATGTAAGAGATGATGTCCGCGCCCTCGCTATAATTCTCGTAAGGAATTCCGCTTCCAGCCAGGAAGAGAATAATCAAAATAATGGAAATCAGCAGCGGATTAAAAATGGCAAGCTTCAACTTGCTTTTTACCCAAACACCGATGAAGTAGGTAAAGAGGGTGATGCTGACTCCGAAAAACATAGACTCGGTAAAAATACTCATTACGCTTCCTCCTCCTTCTTGCCGGCGCCGAAACGACGGTTCACGAACTGGGTTACCCAGCCGGAGATTGCCATAACAATAACGGTAGAAACCGCCAAGGCAACAATCAAAGGAAGCCAGATGTCATCGATGTAGCCCCATTTTTCCAGAAGGCCGACACCCGGTGGAATGAACATAATCGGCATGGCCTGAATCAGGAAATTACAGGTCTCGCGGATATGCTCCGGACGAATAAGCCCAACCTCCAACAGGACAAAAAGAAGTACCATTCCGTAAATGCTGGCCGGGATTGGCAGCGGGATAAAATGGTGAATCACTTCGCCCAGGAAGGAGATGCAAATAATGATTAAAAACTGTTTTACATATTTCATACAATACTCCATTCTTTTACATCACTAGAATACTAGGAAAAACAGACCTTGGCAATTTGTAAGATATACGAAAAAAAACAAAGAAATCCAAGGAAACTGTGAAAAAAGCACTTGATTTTTCAAAAGAATTGCATACAATATAATAGTAATGAGGTATATGCGGGAGTATAAATAATTTTAGATGTATACCTGAATAATACGTAGTAGGAGTATATCAACCATGGAAAAAGAAGTTAAAACAGCGGGGGATAAGGAGAAACGTTACGATTGCCTGAAGTTAGAAAACCAGCTGTGCTTTCCACTTTATGCATGTGCGAAGGAAGTGGTACGCCATTATAAGCCGTTCTTGGACGCGCTGGATCTGACTTACACCCAGTACATCACGATGATGGTTCTCTGGGAGAAGAAGGAGATGAACGTGAAGGAAATCGGCAAGAATCTGTTCTTGGATTCCGGTACACTGACTCCGCTGTTGAAGAAGTTGGAGAGCAAAGGTTACATTAAGCGTCATCGCTCTAAGGAGGATGAGCGTAACCTGATCATTAGTATTACACCGGAAGGGGAAGCCCTGAAGGAAGAGGCCTTGAATGTACCTGCAGAGATGAGCAAGTGCATCTGCCTTGGCAAGGATAAATCCGGCCAGCTCTATGAACTCTTGTATGAGCTCTTAGAGGAGTTTGACAAAGCAAAATAAGAGTAAAAAAGAAGCATTCCGTTTATGGAATGCTTCTTTTAACCCCTAATAATATACTCTCCTAAAAGACCTGATTATTTCTTTTTATTTACAGCGTCCTTCAAAGCCTTTCCAGGTTTGAACTTCGGAACCTTAGCTGCCTTAATCTTGATCTCTGCGCCGGTCTGTGGATTACGTCCGGTACGAGCTGCACGCTTGCCAACTTCAAATGTTCCAAATCCAACCAACTGAACCTTATCTTTTTTCTTTAAGGTCTTGGTGATGGTCTCGGTCAATGCGTTTACAGCATTGGTTGCATCCTTCTTGGATAATCCTGCACTCTTAGCTACTGCATCAATCAATTCTGTTTTATTCATGTAAAAATCCTCCTAACGTATGTATAAGCATCGCTTACACAAATTAATTGTTACAAATATATTATCACTTTATTAAGGCTATAACAATAGAAATATTAGAAAATTCGCTCATTTTTGGCGGGAAAATGGGCTTCGGAGTACGAAGAATCGGACAGGCGGGTGTGTTATACTGTACCTGTTGTAAAAAGTACACGAAGAATAAGCGATGCACCTTACCGTTGCAATAGAAAGGAATGTTGGATTTCCAACAGAATTATAAATATGGAAAAATGGATGGTACGAACCAAACGGGCAGACTTCAACGCCCTTGCAGAGCGTTTCGGCATTGATCCGGTTATCGCCCGCATCATGGTGAATCGTGGTGTGGAGCCGGAGGATATGGAAGGCTATCTGCATCCAACCAAGGAACAATTGCATGATGAAGGAACCATGAAGGATTTGCCGGAAGCGGCAGATATTATCGCTACAGCAATTGATGCCGGCAAGCGGATTCGTGTAGTGGGAGATTATGATATTGACGGAATCTGTTCCACCTATATTTTGACGGAAGGCATCAAGCGCTGCGGCGGAGCGGTAGACTATGCCATTCCCCATCGTATCGAGGACGGATACGGTGTGAATCCCCAGATGATGGCCCAGGCGGCAGAGGACGGAATTGCTCTGGTGGTGACCTGTGACAATGGCATCTCTGCTTTTCCTGCCATGGAAGAAGCCAAGCGTCTCGGCATCGATGTGGTGATTACCGACCACCACCAGCTCCATTATGAAGAGACGGATGGCAAGCGCACCTACATCATGCCTCCGGCCCTTGCAGTGGTGAATCCCCATCGACAGGATTGCACCTATCCTTACAAGGAGATTTGCGGCGCGGTGGTTGCCTGGAAGGTGATTATGGGTCTCTATGAGCGCTGCGGCATCCCGAAGCGGGAGGCGGAGGTCTTCTGGGAAGAGGCGGCGTTTGCCACGGTGGGAGATATTATGCCCCTGTTGGATGAGAACCGCACCATTGTGAAGCTGGGCTTAGAGAAAATGGCCCACACCAAGAACATCGGCCTGCATGCCTTAATGGAGCGAAGCGGCATTGACCGTACGAAGCTCTCGGCCTACCATCTGGGATTTGTGCTGGGACCTTGCTTCAACGCCACCGGCCGATTGGATACGGCAACGTTGGCAATGGAACTGTTACAGGAGACGGATCCGCAGCAGGCCATTCGAAGAGCGGATGAACTGATACATCTCAATGAAGAGCGCAAGACCATGACGGAACGCGGCGTGGAGATGGCCCTTGCAGTCATCGAAGAGGAGCATCTGGAAGAAGACAGCGTTTTGGTGGTTTATGTGCCGGACTTGCATGAGAGCCTGAACGGCATTGTGGCCGGACGGCTGAAGGAACGCTTTTACCGACCGACCTTCGTACTCTCCGACGGAGCGGAATGCGTCAAGGGTAGCGGTCGTTCCATCGAAGGCTATATCATGAACGAGAAGATGGAAGAGTGCAGCAAGTACTTGAAGTACTACGGCGGTCATCCTATGGCTGCAGGACTGTCCATGGAACGGGAGAACGTAGCAGACTTCCGCCGCGAGATGAATGCCAGAGCGAATCTGACGGAGGAAGTTTTGACTCCGAAGATTCATATCGATGTACCCATGCCTCTATCCTATATTTCCAAGAATCTGGTGAATCAGCTGGATGCATTGGAACCCTTCGGTAATGCCAACGAGAAGCCGTGCTTTGCGGATAAGAATCTGCGGGTGGAACGGGTCTTTTCCATCGGCAAGGAGAAGCAGTATCGGAAATTGCGCCTGGTAACGGAATCCGGATGCCCTATGGAAGGCTTGTATTTTGGCGACGGGAAGGAGCTGGATGAATTTCTATCCACCCATGATCGCATCATGATTACCTACTATCCGTCTGTCAATGTTTTTCGGGATGTGGAGAGCCTTCAGGTGATGATTACACATTACCAATGATTTTTTTCCTCAAATAGTGTAATATGGTTATGTATGTTGTTTTGGCAACGTAAGACCAAGGTTAGATGGGAGTAAAAATGAAAGTTTTAAGTATTGCGATTCCTAGCTACAATTCCCAGGATTATATGGCGAATTGTATCGAATCCTTATTGGTTGGCGGAGAAGACGTAGAGATTCTTGTAGTCGATGACGGCTCTAAGGATAACACCGCCAAGATTGCAGATGAATATGCAGCGAAGTATCCGACCATTGTCCGGGCAATCCACCAGGAGAACGGTGGACACGGAGAGGCAGTGAACGCTGGTATCCGTAACGCAACCGGTGTTTTTTATAAAGTCGTAGACAGTGATGACAAGGTGGATGCAGACGCACTCCGCCAGATTCTTGCCAAGTTGAAGGAGTTCATCGAGACGGATGAAGCCGGCAATGCCCATGGTACATTGGACCTTTTGGTAAGCAATTTCATCTATGACAAGCAGGGCGCCAAGCACAAGAAGGTGATGCAGTACCGCAAGTATATTGAGCCGAATAAGGTGCTTCATTGGGAAGATTTACGGAAGATGCCGATGGGCAAGTATATCCTGATGCATTCCGTGATTTATCGCACACAGCTTCTGCGTGATTGTGGATTAGAGCTTCCGAAGCACACCTTCTATGTGGACAACTTGTTTGTGTTCAATCCGTTGCCACACGTAGAGACCATTTACTATTTGGATGTGAATTTCTATCTGTATTACATTGGCCGCGAGGACCAGTCCGTCAATGAGCAGATTATGATTAAGCGTATCGACCAGCAGTTGCGGGTGAACCGTCTGATGATTGATAAGTTTACTTCCACGGAGTTTTCCGATGGCCATGTGAAGCAGTACATGCGCAATTACTTAGAGATTATTACGGCAATTTCTTCCGTACTTGCTATTCGTTCCAAGGATCCGGAGAATCTGAAGAAGATGGATGATCTGTGGGATTATATGAAGGAAAAAGATTCCAAGTTGTACTATCTGTTACGCAGCCGTTTTATCGGTGCAGCAGTGCATCTTCCGGGCAAGATTGGCCGCGGTATTGTATCCGGCGGTTACAAGATTGCACAGAAGATTTACGGTTTTAACTAAGATGCAGTATAATACAGATTGGAGAGGGGGTCTTTCATGATTACTGAGAATTATACATTTCAATCCAGCGATACAGAGAAGACTACAATACACGGAGTTAAGTGGACTCCGGACGACGGTGAAGTGAAGGCAGTGATTCAGTTGAATCACGGAATGATTGAGTACATTGAGCGCTATGCGGAATTTGCAGAGTATTTGACCAAGCGTGGTTTCGTGGTGATGGGACATGATCACATCGGCCATGGAGATTCTGTGCGAAGCTCTGCAGACTGGGGCATTATGCATACCGATACCCCAAGCGATACCTTGGTAGAGGATATGTTTACCAACTATCGCATTATTCGTGGACAGTATCCGGACAAGCCGTTCTTTATCTTAGGACATTCCATGGGCTCTTACCTCCTGCGTAAGTTCTTAAGCGTGAAGGCAGACCAGTTGGAAGGCGTGAATGGTGCGGTGATTATGGGTACCGGTACCGTGGATGACGGTGCAATCAAGGCAGGCTCTGCAGTGTGCAAGCTGATTGCTTTGTTCCGCGGCTGGGACTATAAGAGCAAGTTCGTTGCAGGTTTGATGTTCGATGCGAATTACAAGAAATTCGATGTAACCGGCGAGAACAAGGAGAATTCCTGGCTGTCCAAGAACATCGAGAGCGTAACCAAGTATTATAACGACCCGAAGGATACCTTCGCTTTTTCCTTGAACGGATATCGTGTGTTATTGGAGGCAACTGCTTACGATAACAAAATGGAGAACATTGCGAAGATGCGCAAGGAGATGCCAATCCTCTTCGTTTCCGGTGAGGACGATCCGGTTGGCGGACTTGGCGAGGGCGTGAAGCTTGCTTGCAACAAGTTCATTGAGGCCGGCATCAAGGATGTTTCCATGAAGCTATATAAGGACGACCGTCATGAAATCCTGAACGAATTGGACCGTGAGACGGTATATTCCGATATCTACCAGTGGATGGCAGAGCGGATGTAATTACATAAGAATTTTAGAAGGCGCTCCCAAGTGGGGCGCCTTTTTTGTGTATGAGACAGGTCAGTAAAAATAGATAAAGATGTGAATTTATTTTTTTTACATTTTCACAAAAAAGAATTATTTCGGAAAACTGAATTGACAGCGCTTTGGAAAAAGAATAAAGTAAAGCTATGCAAACGGTTGCATGAAAGTGCAGCCATTTTATTTACAACATTGTGCAAACGGTTGCACGGAGGATACATGGGATACACAATCAAGGATATAGCAAAAAAAGTAGGAGTTTCACCGTCGACAGTATCGCGGGTTATTAACGGTACCGCAACAATCTCGGAGGAAACCTCACAGAAAATCCGAGCTGTGATGGAGGAGTTGAATTACCATCCGAATAGCATGGCAAGAAGCTTTGCAACCGGATTAACCCGAACAATAGCATTGGTAATAGACGCAGATAACGAGAAGAGCTTCGCAAATAGTTTCTTTAACCGGAGTGTGTTTGCGATTGAGAAGCAGGCCCAAGAAGCCGGATTCAATCTCTTGATTGCAAACGGTAACAAGAATGTGGGCATCTCTGCAAGTCAATTGGTATATGAGAAAAAAGTGGACGGTTTGATTATTCCGCCGAATTGCATGAACCGGGAGTTGGAACAACTGCTGAAAGCGAACGACTTCCCGTGTATATTGCTTGGCAAGCCGAAGAAAAAGAAGGCTTCGTTCTTTTGGGTAGATATTGATAACCGTGGTGGAAGCCGTCAGGCCGTCGAACACCTAAAAAAGCGCGGCTACAAGAAGCCTGTACTTTTTATTGAGAATGAGGCAACTGTATTCGACAGTGAACGTGCCTTGGGATATGCGGAATCGGTAGAGGAAGAACAACAGGTTGTGATACATATGGCAGAGCATCGCGATGATTTGTCTGCGACGCTAAAGAAGCTTCTAAAGAACAAGATGGATGCAGCAATTTGTTCGAATAATGAAATGGCTTATTTGATTGGTAAGGAAATCAAAAGGCTGGGATATTCGGTTCCCCAGGAAATCGGAATGGTGACCTTCGATAACTATCCATTGGCAGAATACATGGAGCCGCCGTTGTCCGTTGTGGATGTTGATACTTATTCCCTTGGTATTGAAGCAACGAAGCGGTTGATTGACATGATTCAGAAGAAAGAAATCAAAGAGGACTATGGAATCATTCCAACAAGTCTGATTGAAAGAACATCTACAAGAAAGGAAGGTTAAATGATACTACAAGGCATACGCCACACGGGGACATTCCCGGACATATATATTAACTCGCGAAAGCATTTGGTGATTTCGCTTCGTGTGGCCAGAGAAGAGACAAGAGAGTGCGCATTGTACTACTTTTCCAGAGATCATAAGGAAAAGGTTCTTGCTTCCCCAATGCAGATTCAATATCGCGACGGGTTATTTGATTACTACGTATCGCACATTGAACTTTCACAGGTGGCAAGATATCAGAAATACTATTTCCGAATAACGGGAATAGGCGGGGAAGAAAAGTACGTAACGGCAACAGGCATATATGAAGAGGTTCCAACGACTGGATTTTTTGAATACTTATATGCCAATGATACCGATGTTCTTCAGATTCCGGATTGGGCAAAAGGACAAATATTTTACCAGATTTTTCCGGAACGGTTTGCAAAAACAGATGATGCGGGACCGGAACAGATAGAACCGTGGGGGACGCTTCCTACAAGAGAAAATTACATGGGGGGAACACTTCGAGGCATTACCGATCACATGAACCATATAAAGAGTTTAGGTGTTGGATGCATCTATTTGAATCCCATTTTTACAGCAAAATTTAATCATAAGTACGCGACCATCGATTACAAGGAAATTGATCCACAGTTTGGTACGAAGGAGGATTTCAAAAGGTTGGTTGAGACCGCCCATCGGAATGGAATACGAATTGTTTTGGACGGCGTGTTTAATCACACGGGAACGGACTTTTTCGCGTTCAAGGACATCCTGGAGAAACAGGAGAAATCCAAATACTTGGATTGGTATTACATCACGAAATTTCCGGTGGAGATTTCTCACAAGAACTATGAATGTGTAGGCGCCTATAAGCATATGCCGAAGCTGCGAAGCGGTACGCCGGAGGTGCGGGAGTACATCATATCCGTTATGGAATACTGGATTGATGAGTTCGGCATTGACGGATGGCGACTGGATGTGGCGGATGAAGTCGATCCGGAAGTGTGGAATGAGGCTAGAGTTCGTTTGAAACAAAAGAACCCGGATGTACTGCTACTGGGAGAGACCTGGGGCAATGGCTTTTCACTGATGAACGGATCTCGTATGGATAGCATTATGAACTATGTATTCCGTGACGCGACGCTTGAGTTTGTTGCAGATACAACAATTGATGCAAAAGAATATGCCAATCGAATGCAGACCATGCTATCCAACTATCCGGAAGAAATGAATCAGGCCATGTACCTGGTGTTGGATTCTCACGATACGGAACGAACCTTATTCCGGTGTTGTGAGGACGATGAAAAAATGAAGAATGCCGTAGCAATTCAGATGATGTTTCCGGGAGCTCCCGCCGTGTACTATGGTGATGAGATTGGATTAACCGGAGACAATGATCCGGATTGCCGTAGGTGCATGGAATGGGATGAAACCCGATGGAACAGAAAGCTTCTGGATTATTACCGGATGCTTGGACAAATTCGAAACAGTTACTCATGTATTAAAACAGGAAAACTACTTGTCAATGCAGAGGAAGGGAGGATATTAGGATTCATTCGTTGGGATGAGAAGGACGAGATAGTTGTAATTGTGAATTCCGGGGATAAGGAACAGACAATGACAATACCTGTTTTAACAGAAAAAGATT
>JAEEGF012213853.1_pt1 | contig 34317 bp, 24 predicted proteins | sample 9134171 | NCBI WGS metagenome assembly JAEEGF01 (sample SAMN16246542, study PRJNA631951) | gut metagenome | biome: gut microbiome; feature: rumen; material: AP-attached | host: Bos | place: Iran: Karaj | collected 2018-10
AGATGTTCTTCTGACCTTTAGCAGCCCATTCATCGATATACTCGGCCATCGGCGACGACGGAGTGATAGGATAAATGGCGGCCACTTCACTGAACATGTAGGCAACATGGGCCGCAGCCTGGTTACCGTCGCATGTCAAAAATTTCTTTTCTGCCATTTCTTTTGATTTAATATGAATTTATAATTAGTTGATTTTACATTAATTACTTGATTTGCAATCAAAATAATTGAGCGCAAAATTCGAGTGCAAAATTAGATATTCCCCGACAAAAAAACAACCTTATTAAAAAAAGATTTTTTTCACGAAATTTCACATTTTTTTAAGCCCTATTGAAATTATTTGTATTTTTGCGCGCTCAAAACACAGAAAATACATTAAACAACATCTAAAACTTATTAAAAATGAAGAAATTAGTTCTTACTCTCGGTTTGGCCTGCCTCTTCATGGTGGCCTGCAACAACACTCCTAAGCAAGAAGAAGCCGTCGCCGAGCCGGTTCAGGAGGAAGTCACTGAAGTCGTTGAAGAAGAGCACAACTGCCCCATGCACGCTCTGAAAGAAGAGTATGCCAAGTGGGACGAGATGACCGACGAGGCTAAAGCCGAACTGAACAAGAAGGCTGTCGCCGTGTTTGCCGACATGGATGCCAAGATGGAAGCCAAGAAGGCTGAAATGGAAGCCGCCGGCGAGCAAGTCTGCAAGGAAATGGCCGAAATGACCGAAGAGCAAAAGGCTGAATGCGAAAAGAAGTGCGCCGAAATGAAAGCCAAGTGGGAAAACTTTGCCACTATGACCATTGACGAGCAGAAAGACCTCATCCTGGAACGCCTCGCTGGCTGCGAAGGTGAAAAGGAGTGCTGCAAGCACGATGCTCCTGCCGAGTAATTCAGAATTACAACAAGCACAAGAAAAAGAGGGCTGAAAAGTCCTCTTTTTTTGATTAATTTTTTTCGCTTTATCCTTATTTTTCCTATTTTTGCAGTTTAATCCAAACTGCGCCCAAATGTACGCCTACATCACCGGTAAAATAGCCGAAAAATCGCCCACCTACGTTGTCTTGGACAACCAGGGCATCGGCTATCTTATCAACATCACGCTCAACACCTTCACCGCCATCGGCGAGAAGGAAGAGGTGAGGCTGTATACCCATGAACAAATCCTCGAAGACGCCCACAACCTGTTTGGCTTCTACTCCGCCAAGGAGCGAGACCTCTTCGAGCTGCTCATCTCCGTATCGGGCGTAGGCTGCAACACAGCACGGCTTATCCTCAGCTCACTGACCGTCAGCGAGTTGAGCAATGCCATCGCCAACGATGACGTGAAGACCATCCAAGCCGTGAAAGGCATCGGCGTGAAGACCGCCCAGCGCATCGTCATCGACCTGAAAGACAAACTGAAGAAAACCGATTTGCCGACGGAAATTTTCGCCGCGGCAGACAATACAATCAAGACTGAAGCGTTATCAGCATTGACGATATTGGGCTTCGGCAAAGCCGCCGTCGACAAAGCACTCGACCGACTGCTGAAACAGATGCCCGATGCCAGCATCGAAACGCTGATTAAAGAAGCACTTAAAATATTGTAATTCAAACTTCTACCTTTGAAAAACACAATGAAACGACATATCCTCCTATCGCTGCCCCTGTTGCTGCTCGCCTTCCTTTTCAGTCGAACGGCGGCGGCGGACACGTATGATTTTTTCTACCACAACCCTTACGTTGTCGAGCCCGACACGACGAAAATCATCTTCCCCATCCCCGTCAACACGGGCAATCCTTTGGAGGACCTCAACAACCAATCGCCTTTCTACCTCAGCGACCCCGACAACTTCGAGACCGAAATCATCTACGACCCCCTGACCGGACAATATACCTTCAAACGCCGCATCGGTCAGTTCTACTACGACACGCCCACTACCCTCACACAAAGCGAATACTTTGAGTATCAGAACCGTAAAGGCATACAAGAATACTGGAAAGAACGCCGCAGCCAAAACTCGCGTTCGACGACCGACGGCAGTTCCATCATCCCGCCCATGTTCATCGGCGGCAAAGCCTTCGAGACCATCTTCGGCAGCAACACCATCGACATCCGTCCCCAAGGCTCCGTCGACCTCACCTTTGGCTTCAAGCACAGCTTCCGCGACGACCCCTCGCTAACCTACCGCCGCAAACGCCACAACGATTTCGTCTTCGAACAGGACATCCAGCTTAACGTGATGGCCAAAATCGGCGACAAGATCAACTTCAACATCAACAAGAACACTAAGGCGACCTTCAACTACCAAGACAAGCTCGCCCTGAAATACCAAGGCAAAGAAGACGAAATCATCCAACTCTTGGAAGCCGGTAACGTCAGCTTCCCGCTCAACAGCACCCTCATCACGGGTACACAACAGCTGTTTGGTGTGAAGTCGAAACTGAAGTTCGGCAACACCACTGTTTCGTCCATCGTCTCCTATCAGGAAAGTGAGTCACAGAACATCACCGTGCAAGGCGGCGCACAGACCAACGAGTTCGAACTTAGCTGTCTGGACTACGAAGAAAATCGCCACTTCTTCTTGAGCCAGTTCTTCCGCGACCAATACGAGGTGGCTCTCTCCACCCTGCCTACAGTCACTTCAAGCATCAACATCACCAAAATCGAGGTGTGGATCACCAACACCAACACCTCGACACAAAACACCCGTAACATCCTTGCCTTGAACGACTTGGCTGAAGGCAAAGAGGAATGGATCTATAATTCCGAAGTCTCTCCGACCAACAGCAAGGTGTATCCACGCAATGCTGCCAACAATCTGGTCAGCCGCATGGACACAACGCAAATCCGTAACATCAGCACGGTGACCAACTACATGAGCAACGACCCCATGCGCATCGGTCGTTCAGGCTACATGGTCTCGGGCCGCGACTTCGAGAAGGTGGAAAACGCCCGTCGTTTGAGTAACACGGAATTCTCCTTGAACTCGAAACTGGGTTTCATCTCCTTGAATGTCAGCCTCAACGCCAACCAGACCTTGGCTGTGGCCTACCAATACACCATCGTCGGTTCCGATGAAGTCTACCAAGTCGGTGAGTTCTCCGACCAAGGAATCAATACACCTCAAGTTTTGGTAACCAAGTTACTGAAAGGTACTACGGTGAATACCAAGATGCCCATCTGGAACCTGATGATGAAGAACGTGTACAACATGAGGGCTTACCAAGTAGGATCGCAAGACTTCATGCTGAACATTTTCTACAACGGCAACTCCAACAGTACGCCTTACGGTTACTTCACTGAAGGCTCGGTGAAGGGTGTTTCGCTACTGCACCTGTTGGGCTTGGATAACTTGACCACACAAAACAACCCCATCGCTGGCGGTGATGGCGTATTCGACTTTTTGGACCATGCTGCAACCCAAGGCGGTACTATCAATGCGTCGAATGGTCGCATCTTCTTCCCTGTGTTGGAGCCTTTTGGCAGCCACCTCCGCAAGAAGGTCTTCCCCGACGAGCCCGACTTAGCCAACAAATACGCCTACGACTCGCTTTACACCTTGACAAAGACCTCGGCTGAGCAGTATTCGGAGAAGAACAAGTTCAGCTTGAAGGGTTATTACTCGTCGCAGTCGGGCAGCGAAATCAGCCTCAACGCCATGAATGTGGCCCAAGGCTCTGTGACCGTCACGGCAGGCGGTGTGCAACTCGTTGAAAACGTTGACTATACCGTTGACTACACCCTGGGTCGTGTGACCATCCTCAACGAAGGTATCCTCAACTCGGGCACACCTATCAACATCTCGTTGGAGTCCAATTCCGGCTTCAGTGCCATCCGAAAGACCTTCCTAGGCACCCGCGTCGAGCATGAGTTCAACCAAGATTTCCATGCCGGAGCGACCATATTGTATTTGGGCGAGAAATCGTACACCCAGAAAATCAACTATGGCGAGGAAGCCATCGCCAACACCATCTATGGTGCCGACCTCAGCTATCACACCGACGCCCGTTGGCTGACCAGCTTCATCAACGCGCTGCCCGGCATCAGCACCAAGACTCCGTCGCGCATCAATGTCGATGGTGAGTTTGCCCGATTCATCCCAGGGCTTTCCAAGTCGGCCAGTGAGCCAGGTACCTCCTACATCGATGACTTTGAAGGCGCCAAGTCGACCATCGACCTGCGCCTGCCCACCCTGTGGTATATGGCCAGCACGCCGCAACACCAAACCGACAAGTTCCCCGAAGCAGCGGCCAACACAGGTCTCAACTATGGTAAGAACCGTGCCCTGTTGTCGTGGTACGTCATCGACAATGCCGTCTTCTACGACCGCAACTACAACTACCGTCCCAGCAATGTGGACAATGAGGAATTGTCGAAAAACTCTGTCCGTCAGGTGCTTGAGACCGAGCTTTTCCCCAACAAGGACATCGAAGCCGGCACGCAAACCAACATCTCCGTATTCAACTTGGCCTACTATCCCGAGGAGCGCGGTCCCTACAACTATGACGTTGAGCCCACTGCCTACTCCGCTGGTATCAACGAGGACGGTACACTCAAGGACCCGAAGAGCCGTTGGGGTGGTATCATGCGCAAGATGGAGTCCATTGACTTTGAAGCCACCAACATCGAGTATATTGAATTCTGGTTGATGGATCCCTTCTCTGAAGAGGAGTTTGCCGGCAATTCTGGTAAACTTTACATCAACTTGGGTGACATTTCTGAAGACATCCTCCGCGATGGCCGCAAATTCTATGAAAACGGTCTGCCTTCCACCTCAGTGGTGGAGAATGTTGACACCACTATCTGGGGTCGAGTGCCCACTTTGCAGGACCTTGTTGGCACATTTAATAACTCATCGGAAGCCCGTCAGTATCAAGATGTTGGTTACGATGGCTTGCGCGATGTTGACGAACGCAGCTTCTTTGAGGCACCTTATCTGAGTGCCCTTAGGGAACGCTTTGGCGAAAGCTCAGGAGCCTACACGCAAGCCAACAATGACCCCTCGGGCGACAACTACCACTATTTCCGTTCAGCCGATTGGGACAGTCAAGAAGACGTCATACACAAGAGCATCTTAGCCCGTTATAAGAGCTTCAACGGCCCCGACGGCAACTCACCCGCCGACATCGATCAGACCGAAGGTTACCAGAGCAGCAACTCCACCTTGCCCAATGCCGAAGACATCAACAACGACAATACCTTGAGCGAGTCGGAGCGTTATTATCAATACGAGATTGACCTCGACCCTGCCAAGATGGTTCCTGGCCAAAATCACATTGCCGACGTTTTCGAGTCGAGCGGTGTGGCATTGCCTAACGGGCAGATCGGTGGTGTCACTTGGTACCAGTTCCGCATCCCAGTGAAACAACCCGACAGGGTCATCGGCCGCATCGACGACTACTCCAGCATCCGCTTCATGCGTATGTTCCTGACCGACTTTGAGAGACCTATTGTGTTGCGTTTCGCCACCCTCGACCTCGTGAAAGGCGAATGGCGCACCTATTCACAAAGCATCCAAGCCCCTGGTGAATACGAGCCCAACGACATCAGCAACGAGACCACCTTCGACATCTCCGCGGTCAGCGTCGACGAGAACAGCCGCCGCCAGCCTGTGCCTTACGTCATCCCGCCTGGCATCCAGCAGGAACGTGTCATAGGCATGACGCAGACCACCCGTATCAACGAGCAGTCCCTGCAAATGACCGTGCAAAACCTCGTTGACGGTGACGGACGCGCCATTTACAAGACGGCTGACTTCGACCTTCGACAATACAAATACCTGAAGATGTTTGTCCACGCCGAGGCCGCCAAAGAAGACAGTCCGTTGGAAGACCAAGACCTCACCGTCTTCATGCGTATCGGTACCGACTTCACTGAGAACTACTACGAATACGAGGTGCCTTTGAAGGTGACTCCATGGGGCACGCCTTACACCAATAAAGAAGGTATCTGGCCTGAAATCAACAACTTGGACATCCGATTGGAGGACCTCGTTGAGGTGAAGCAACGACGCAACGAAGCCATGAACCAGCCCAACAGCAACGTACGCCTAAATTACATCTATTCCGAGAAAATGAAGAAAGGCAACGTTGACGGCAAAGACTACTACCATACCATCAAAGTGATTGGTAACCCGAGCATTAGCGATGTGGAAGCCATGATGATCGGTATCCGCAACCCGAAACGCCAGAATCTTGCCGATGTCGACGACGGCCAGCCCAAGAGTGCCATCATCTGGGTCAATGAGCTGCGCCTCACTGACCTCAGCAGTAACGGTGGTGTAGCCGCTACGGGACGCCTCGAAGCCACTTTGGCCGACTTGGGTCGTGTGAGCGTTAATGGTTCCTACAGCTCTGCCGGATTCGGCTCGCTTGACAGCCGTATCACCAACAACACCTTTGAGGCTGTCTCCGCTTTCAATGTCAGCACCGACCTCGAGTTGGGCAAATTCTTTGAAAACACGGGCCTCAAAATCCCGATGCACATCGACTATGGCCAAAACAAGATTACGCCACTTTATAACCCATACGACCCTGACATCAAGCTGAAAGACGCCCTCGCCGCCATGAACAGCGACGAAGAACGTAAGGAATTCACCTCCACCATCCACGACTATACCCGTCAGAAGAACATCAACTTCATGAATGTCAGGAAAGAGCGTGTCAATAAGAAGAAGAATACCGATGATGGCAGCAACAAACCCAAAGAGAACACGAGAGACCCCAACAGAGGGTTAGGAGGTGGACGCAATCTGCCTAAGGTACACATCTACGACATCGAGAACTTCAACCTCTCCTTCTCCTACAACGAGACCTTCCAAGAGAACACCGACATCAAATACTACATGGTGAAGACCTACCGTGGCGGTTTGGGCTACAACTATGCCGGCAACCCCAAGCCGGTTGAGCCTTTCGCCAAGGCCAAATGGGCTGCGAAACCTGCTTGGCAGATCATCAAGGATATCAATTTCTATTATCTGCCCAAGAGCATCGTCTTTAACACGGAGATGTACCGCTACCATTCGGAGAGAGAGATGCGTAACAAGAGCGGTGGCATCATCAACATCGTTCCGACTTACTCGAAACAATGGGATTGGAACCGTAACTATCAGTTGCGTTACGACCTCACCAAGGGCCTCACTTTCGACTATTCGGCCCAGGCGCAAGCCTATATCTATGAACCTGCCGGTTTCGTTGACAAGAGCGTCGACCCAGAGAAATGGCAGAAGTACCAAGACACCATCAAGAATGAGCTGAGGAACTTGGGCTCAATGTCAAGATTCACGCAGAATTTCAACGCGAGCTACACCTTGCCTATCAATAAGATCCCGATTTTCAACTGGATTACCTCAAGTGCCACCTACCAAGGCACCTACAACTGGACGGCTCCGGCCAAATCCATCCAGCCGCGCTTGGGTAACGTCATCGAGAACTCTAACAACATCCAAGGCAATGCCACCCTCGACTTTGCCAAACTCTACAGCAAAGTGCCCTATTTGAAACAAATCAATACCCCAAAACGCAACAACGACAGAAAAGGCGGCGGAGACAAAGGAAAAGATAAGGGTAAGGACAAAGATAAAGGCAGAGACAAAGACAAAGGCGATGGTGAAAAAGGTGATGATGGCCGAGCCACCGATTCCATCAAAGCCAAACCTGGTGCAAACGTTGGCAAGTTTATCCTCGACAATACGTTGCGTGTGCTTACACTCGTCAAGAAAGTGTCGGGTACCTACGCGCTCACCAATGGGCAGTCGCTGCCTGGCTTTATGCCCAAAGCCCAATATCTTGGCATGAACAGCTCGGGGTGGGCACCTGGCATTGGCTTCGTGTTGGGCAGCTCCTTCGGCAGCGATGACAACATCTTCGACAAAGCCGTTCTCAACAGCATCAATGTTGAAGACACCAAACGTTGGCTCACCACCGATTCTATCCTCAGCGAGCCCTATGTGCGCCGCACTACGGAGGCCATCAACTACCGTGTCAACGCCGAGCCTTTCCAAGGCTTCAAGATTGACTTCACCGGTAACCGCAACTATGCCGAAAACAAACAGCATTACTTCCGCTACAACGAGATGACCAACGACTTCGACATCTTCACTCCCACCAACAACGGTAACTTCACCATGAGTTACTTCATGGCAGGGACGGCTTTCGTCCGTTCCGACTCCACTTCATCGAAGCTGTTCCAAAACTTGATAGACTACCGTAAGGTCATTGCTGAACGTATCGCTCGCAACAATCCTCAATGGATTGAACAAGTGAACGAATACGTCTACGACAGCATTGCAGGCGACTACTTCCCGAAGGGTTACACCTCCGGCTCGATGGATGTGTTGCTTTACTCCTTTGTGGCCGCCTATACAGGCAAAGACCCCAGCACCATCGCCCTCAATCCATTCCCGCGCATCCCGTTGCCTAACTGGAACCTCACCTTCAATGGCTTGACCAACATTCCCGCTGTCGGCAACCTCTTCAAGACCTTCAACATCACGCACAGCTACAAGTCGAACTACGCCATCAACTCATGGGCTTCCAATGTGTATTACGACGAGAACAACTCCGTACAGACCTATGAGAACTCCGACCTTATCATTCCCAAATTCGACATCTCGCAAATCGTCCTTAACGAGCAGTTTGCGCCTTTGATTGGTATTGATGTGGGTCTGCAAAACTCCATGACGTTCAATCTGCAATTCAAGAAGTCGAGGACGTTGACTTTGAGTTTCTCCAACAACCAACTCACCGAGGTGAATGGACAAGAAATCGTCATTGGAGGCGGCTATCGCATCAAGAACCTCTCCTTCAGCATTACCCCCATTGGTGGCAGCGGCAAGGCACAGACCATCAAGAACGACCTCGTGCTGAAACTCGACATTGGATTGAAGAAAGACATCACCATCTTGCGCCGTATCGACGAGAACAACAACCAAGTGTCGGCAGGCCAGCACAAGATCAACTTCTATCTTACCGCCGACTACAACTTCAGCCAACGCTTGTCAGCTCAAGCCTTCTTCAAATACGACCTGACTATCCCAGAGGTGGCCAACACCTTTAAGAACTCTACCACCTATGGTGGTGTCACCATCAGATTCAGCCTGGCACAATAAAATTTTCAGCAAAGTGCGAACTGAGCCACTAAAATATGTAATTTCGCAGCCTAATTTGAAACACTTTAAAACATACATCAAATGAATATTCCATCAAATCTGAAGTACACCAACGACGACGAATGGATCCGCCTTGAAGGCGAAGAAGCCTACGTCGGCATTACCGATTACGCACAACACGAACTTGGCGACATCACTTTCGTTGATGTTGACCCTGACATCGTTGGCGAAACCCTTGACGCCCAAGAAGAATTCGGCGCCATCGAAGCCGTGAAGACCACCGCCGAGCTGCTCATGCCCGTCGCTGGCGAAATCCTCGAAGTCAACGAAGCCCTTGCTGACGAAGAAAACGCCAAACTCGTCAACAGCGACCCCTATGGTGAAGCTTGGATCATCAAGATCAAAGTGAACGACGTCGCTGAGCTCGACGGCCTCCTTGATGCCGCTGCTTACGAAGCCAAGATCGGTTAATCTCTTGGAACGACTGACCAGAAATAGCATCCCGGGAATCCTGTGTGGAATCGTCATCATGATTCTGACAGTGCTCCCGGGGTCTTTGTTTCCACGTGTCAAGCCCGCCATCGGACTCGACAAGGTGGCGCATATCTTCATGTATGGTGGTTTCGCCTTTGCCTGTCTGTGGGGCTATCGCAGTCAGTTTGTCGCCAACGGGTTAGCCTACAAGAAAAGAGCCATTTGGCTCGCCATTTTCATCAGCATCGCCTATGGCGGCCTGACAGAATTGATACAGGAACATCTTGTGCCCACACGCACTGGTGACTGGTTCGACTTCATTTCCGACTGCCTCGGCACATGTTTGGGAGCTTTGTTTTTTTATCTTTTTTTTCATCGAAAAAAATAAAATTCAATTCTGTTGCGTTTTATAAGCAAATAATTACTACTTTCGCATCGTCAAATGGAAAGTAGAATTTAAAAATAACATAACCATGGAAGAGAAAAAATCACCTAAGGCTAATCTTGAGAACAAGAAACTGATGTTCATCCAAATAGGTATGATTATCAGCTTGCTCATTGCCTGGATGGCCTTCGAACACAAGAGCTACGACAAGCGCGAAATCGACCCCAGCCTGCTCAACAGAGAGGTTGTGTTGGATGAGGAAATGGTGGAAATCACCAAGCAAGAAGAGCAAAAGCCACAGCCTGTGGAAGTGCCCAAGCAAACCACTCAACTCGAAATCGTGCAAGACGACGTAGAGACTGAAGACCTCAACATTAACGCTGAAGTGGAGCAGAACGAAGTCATTGAAGAGTACGTCGCTCCTGAAGTTGTGGAAGAAGAGGTTGTCGAGCAGGAGATCTTCCAAATCGTGGAAGAGATGCCTTCGTTCCCTGGCGGCGAGGCCAAACTGATGGAGTATGTTGCCAAAAACATCAAGTATCCTCAGATTGCCCGTGAGACTGGTATCCAAGGCCGTGTGTTCGTCGGATTCGTTGTCGAACCTGACGGCTCCATCTCCAATGTGAAGCTGCTCCGTGGTATCGGCGGCGGCTGCGACGAAGAGGCCATGCGCGTTATCAAGTCCTTGCCGAAGTGGAAACCTGGCAAGCAGCGTGGTAAGGCCGTGCGTGTGTCTTATCAGATCCCTGTGTTCTTCAAGTTGCAGTAAGCAGTTGAAGAAAGGTGAAAATGAAAAGTCCGGCGCGTTGCGTCGGACTTTTTTGTTTTCTGCACAGAAAGACAAGGAGATTCCCCTGCGGGGAATGGAGTAAAACCATAGACTATAAAGCGGCGGTTTATAACGCTTACAGATTGTATACGTTATTTACCGCCGCTGGTTACAAAACGACACGCTCCATTCCCCATAGGGGAATCTCTTTACTACTGAAAATGCTTGTAAACAATCTCTGCCTTGGCGGGGCCGACAATTTCCGTCAGTCGCTCCAAGGAAGCCTCCTTGATTCCTTTCACTGACTTCAGCTCCAAGAGCAACTTCTCGGCCGTCTTCTTCCCTATCCCCTTGATGTCGGCCAACTCGGAGTGCATGAACCCCTTCTCGAACTTCTTGCGGTGGAAAGTGATGGCGAAACGGTGTACCTCGTCCTGGATATGTGCCAGCAGACGGAACACCTCCGAATTGGGCTTCAAGCCCACCACACGCGGCGGAAAGCCAAACAGCAACTCATTGGTGCGGTGACGGTCATCCTTAGCCAAACCCGCGATGGGGATGTCAACGTGCAAATCGTCCTCAACAACCTGCCTGACCACCTCCATCTGTCCCTTGCCGCCATCGGTGATGATGAGGTTGGGCAAGGGCTTGCCCTCCTCAATTAGTCTTGCATAACGACGACGTACCACCTCTTTCATCGAGGCGTAGTCGTCGGGACCTTCCACGGTCTTGATGTTGAAATGGCGGTAACCCGCCTTGTTGGGCTTGCCGTTCACAAACTGTACCATACCTGCCACGGCGTAGTCGCCTTGGAAGTTGGAGTTGTCGAAACACTCGATGACATTGGGCACTTCTTCTAGCTGCAAGGCTTCCTTGAGGCTGTTCAGCACTCGTTTCTGGTGTCGTTCGGGGTCAACCAAGGTGCGCTGTTTCTCCAAGTCAATCTTGTATTGCATGGCGTTGCGGCGCGAGAGGTCTAAAAGTTTCAGTTTGTCACCGCGCTGCGGAACGGTCATCTGCACCTCATCAATCGGGTAGTCCAATTTCATGGGCACGATGATTTCTGGGGCATGGTCACCCATCTGCTGCCGCAAATCGGTGATGGCTAAGAGCAATAATTCTTCTACCGTCTCTTCCAGTCTACGTTTCATCTCGAAGGAATGGCTCTGCACCACCGCGCCGTCCTTCACCTTCATGTAATTCACATAGAATAGCTCGCCCTCATCCACGTAAGAAAATACCTCCACATCGTGAATCGACTGGCTGACCACCGTCGAGCGGCTGCGGTATTCCTCCAAGAGGTCGTATTTCACTTTGATTTGCTGTGCTTCCTCAAACTCCATGCGCGAGGCATAGTCCATCATCGCCGATTTCAACCCACGAAGTACCCAACCCAAGTTACCCTTGATGACCTCGCGGATTTCAGCAATCATGGTGTTGTAGTCGGCTTTAGAAATCAGGCCTTCGCACGGGCCGTTGCATTTGTGGATGTGGTAATCTAAGCAGACCTTGTATTTACCTTTCTCCACACCCGTTTCCGTCAGCGGGGTACGGCAAGAGCGCACCTTGTAGACCTGACCGAGCAAGTCCAACAGGATATGCGCCGTGCGCACTGAGGGATACGGTCCAAAGTACTCTGAGCCGTCGTTGACCTTCCTTCTCGTGAGGAAAACTCGCGGAAAAGCCTCCTTTTTGATACAGATCCAGGGATAGGTCTTGTCGTCCTTGAGCATGATGTTGTAGCGCGGCTTGTACTGCTTGATCATCGTGTTTTCCAGCAGCAGTGCTTCCGACTCCGAGTCAACGATACTGTATTCGAGGTCGGCGATTTTGCTCACTAGGACGCGCGTCTTGCCAAATTGTTCCTTGCTGAAATAGCTGCTGACGCGGCGTTTCAGGTTCTTGGCCTTGCCCACATAAATGAGTGTGCCGTTTTTGTCGAAATAGCGGTACACGCCGGGCTTATTGGGCAGCGCGGCGAGCTTTTGTTTTACTATTTCGGGCAATTCTGGCATTTTGTTCACGTCCTTTTTAATCCCCCTGCCCCCCTTTCAAAAGGGGAAGCCTACCGGACGCAAATTCTGCGTCGCTTTGCGTTTCCCCCTCTGAGAGGGGGCAGGGGGAGTCAAACTATACTCTTTCCTTATTTTTCCTCATGTGGTCCCAACCTTGGGCTTTGATGGGAATGACATGGTTGTCGGGGGTAATCATCTCGGCCACACCCTTGTCGTCGGTCATATAGCCGATAACCGTCACATCCGCCGACATAGTCTGTATCTTCTCGTAGTCCTTTTGGTCGATGGTGAAGAGCAGTTCGTAGTCTTCACCGCCGCTCAATGCCGCCACCGAAGGCACAATTTGGAACTCTTTGGCCATGCGGTCGGTGGTCGGGTCAATCGGGATTTTGTTCTCATAGAGCTGGCAGCCCACTCCCGAATCCTTGCAGAGGTGCATGATTTCAGAAGCCAAGCCGTCAGAAATGTCAATCATCGAGGTCGGTTTGATGCCCAAGGTTTTGAATTGCTCCACGATATCCTTGCGGGCCTCGGGCTTCAGCTGACGTTCGAGTACATACTCCATGCCCTTCAGCTGGGGCTGCATGTTAGGATTGGAGAGAAACTCCACCTTCTCGCGCTCAAGGATGAGCAGGCCGATGTAAGCCCCGCCCAAGTCACCGCTGACGCAAAGCAGGTCGTTCTTCTTCGCGCCGTTGCGGTAGACGATGTCCTCCTCCTTGGCCATGCCGATGACTGTGATGGAGATGACGAGGCCCGTCTTGCTGCTCGTGGTGTCGCCACCCACCATGTCAACATGATAACGCTCGCAGGCCAGGCGGATGCCGGCATAGAGCTCGTCCAACGCCTCGGCGGAATAGCGGCTCGACACGCCCAACCCGATTACAATCTGCGTGGGGGTGCCGTTCATGGCGTAGATATCGGAGAAGTTGCTAACAGCTGCTTTGTAACCAAGATGCTTCAAAGGGCAATAAGTCATGTCGAAATGAATGCCTTCGACGAGCATGTCGACCGAGACAAGTGTGCGGTAGCCTTCGTGGTTAATAACGGCGGCATCGTCGCCGACACCCTTCAGCGAGGATGCATTACGCAAGGGGAAGTCTGCAGTCAGTTGGTCGATGAGGCCAAATTCGCCGAGTTCATTCAAATCGGTCAAAGGTTTGGTATTATTTTCTTGTTCCATAATCTCTTCTTTATTGGCTGCAAAGATACAAAAAAAGCAGAGCTTTCACCCTGCTTATTGTGGTGGTCCCACTAGGGCTTGAACCTAGGACCTACTGATTATGAGTCAGTTGCTCTAACCAACTGCGCTATGGGACCGCAAAAAAGCATGACCAAAGCAAACATTTCCGCCTTTTTTCTTGCTTTTTGCGCTGCAAATTTACAATTTTGCATCGAATTAGACTGAAATTTTCTCAAAAATGAGCGCGAAAATCAAGAACATCATCTTCGACCTCGGCGGCGTCATCCTCGACATCGATGAAACCATCGTATATAAGGAACTCGAAAAGTTGGGCATCAGCACCTCGGAACTGGCTCGTTCAAAGGAGTTTATGGACATCATGAGCAAATTCGACACGGGCATCTACACCGCCCCCACCTTCCGTAAGAAAACGAAAGCTCTCCTCGGACTGGAAAAAATGACCGACCAGAAATTCGACTCCATCTGGAACGCCATGCTTTTGGACATCCCACGCGAACGCGTCGAAGCCATCGAAAAGGTGAAGAAGCATTACAAGATTTTCTTGATGAGCAACACAAATGTCATCCATTACGATTTATATATCAGGGATTTGCAGTTACGTTTTGGCTATAACGAATTTGACGAGCTCTTCAACAAGTCCTATTTCTCTTTTGCCGAACATTTAGAGAAACCCGACCCGCGCTTTTTTGAGCTGATTCTTGACCATGAAGGCCTGCTGCCTGAGGAAACCTTGTTCATCGACGACACGGAAAAGAATATCAAAGTGGCCCAGTCATTGGGGATTCGCATTTATCATATTCGCAGGGATGAGTTGGTTAGGAATTTGTTTGAGAATGGAGTTTTGAAGGAAGGGGTGGTATTGTGAGATTCCCTACGGGAATGGAGAGCAGTATTTTTGTATTCAGCGGCGGCAGGTAACGCTTACAAACCGTATAAGCTAAAAGCCGCCGCATATTAAGTAAATGACATAACTCCATTCCCGCAGGGAATCTAATAATATCTTTCTATCTCACCCAAGATCCTTAAAACCTCCTCAACGGAAAGCGTATCCATCAACCTCATCTTGAATGGCTTAAAGTTTGGTAAACCCTTAAAATAGGCTGACCAATGTTTGCGGATTTCCAATAGCGCGATATGTTCGCCTTTCCACTCGATGGAACGCTGCAAATGAATCTTACTGACGCGCACACGCTCCTTCACATCAGGCAACGGTAACTCCTCCCCTGTTTCCAAGTAATGTCTTATCTGACTGAAAACCCATGGGTTGCCGTAGGTAGCGCGGCCTATCATCAAGCCATCTACACCGTAGGTGTCTTTGAAATGCTTGGCTGAGGGGCCATCCACCACGTCGCCATTGCCGATGATGGGGATGTGCATCCTAGGATTGTTTTTCACGGCTCCAATAAGAGTCCAGTCGGCGGGCTCGCTGTATTTGGTGGTGCGCAGGCGGCCGTGGATGGTCAAGGCTGCGAGGCCTACGTCTTGCAGGCGTTCGGCGATGTCAACAATTTCGCGGTGCTCATTATCGTAGCCGAGGCGGGTTTTTACTGTCACTGGAGTGTTCACCGACTCCACCACGGCCTTGGTGATGGCCACCATCTTGGGGATGTCGTTCATGATGCCCGAGCCAGCACCTTTCGAGGCCACCTTTTTTACGGGACAGCCAAAATTAATGTCAATTATATCAGGGTGGGCGGTCTCGGCATAACGTGCCGCCTCCACCATAGGTTCAACGGCATTGCCGAAAATCTGAATGCCCACAGGACGCTCAAACTCCTCGAAATCAAGTTTTTTAATACTTTTCACCGAGTCGCGGATGAGGCCATCGGCGGAGATGAACTCGGAGTAGACCACGTCGGCACCGAACATCTTGCAGACATAGCGGAACGGCGGGTCCGACACGTCTTCCATCGGGGCGAGGAGCAGTGGATAATGCTCGAATTCGAGGTGGGCAATCTTATACATTGAGGTTATTCTTATTGACTCGGCCCTTCGACCTTTCGACGAGCTCAGGGCTCAGGGACCTCGCTTTTTTCGATTGCAAAAATACAAAAAGTGTATCTTTGCAGCAAAATCTACCATTATGCAAGACAATTTGTTTACCGAAAACTTGAAGCAGTCCACGGGAATGCGGCTGTTATTATTTCTCATTATTCTGTTAATCAGTAGTTTAATCGGAGTCGCCGTGGCAGCCGTTTTTATGTTTTCTGGCGATAATGGACTGCGCCTCGCGCAAGGGCTTTCGTCCATATTCATGTTTGTGGTGCCTCCCATCGTCTATTATTACATCACGCGCAAATCGAACCAGTTACAGGCCTTGGGCTTCCGTAAGATGGAACATCCGTGGCTGTTTTTGCTCATCGGTGTCGTGCTGATGTTTATTGCCACGCCGGTCACTAGCCAATTAACCAAATGGAACGCTGCCATGGACTTGGGGCCCGCTTTCTCAAAACTCGAGGAATACCTGAAGATGATGGAAGAAAGCACTGAGGCTGCACTCGAAAAAATAATCAACACTGATAGTTTTGGAGGTCTGCTGCTTAATCTTTTAATTGTCGCACTGATTCCCGCCGTAGGCGAAGAACTGACTTTCCGTGGCGTGTTGCAACAGTCGCTGACCCGCAGAATGAACCCGCACCTTGCCATCCTCCTTTCGGCGGCCATCTTCTCCTTCATCCATTTCCAGTTCTATGGCTTCCTGCCTCGCATGTTCTTGGGCATGTTGTTAGGTTATATGTTCTACATCAGTGGCTCGTTGTGGCCCAACATATTGATGCATTTCGTCAACAACGGTTTGGTTGTCGTGCTTTATTACCTGAACAACAAAGGCATCATCAACGTGGATGTGGAACATTTCGGTGAAGACTGGAGCATTTGGCTCTGTGTGGCGAGTGCCGTGGCGACCATCGCGCTAATTGTCTGGAGTTGGAAAAAAGCACAGCCAAAGCAACCCACCGAGGCCACTCCCATTGCTCCGTCTACAGAAAACGATTAAAGGAACTTATCCAAGAAGATAAAAGGCATCAGCGATTCGACGCCGTCGAAGACCATGACGGCACCCGTATCGCCTTGGCAGAGCACACGCAACGGGCGTTTGGAGAACTGCTCCACCTCCACCATCACCTGGCGGCAAGCCCCGCACGGGGCGACAGGTTCGTCGATGGCTTTCGTGTCCGACCATGCCGCTAAGGCCAAAGCTTCGATGGGCACGCCGGGATATTGTGCCATAGCCCCAAACATGGCTACGCGCTCAGCACAAAGGCCGCTGGGATAGGCCGCGTTTTCAATGTTGTTGCCCAACACGATGGCGCCATTGGCCAGTCGAACCGCTGCACCCACATTGAATTTGGAATAAGGCGCATAGGCATTACGGGCTGCCTCATGGGCACGACGCATCAACTCAGCATCCAGCTTCGGCAGTTCTTCCATCGAATCATAAACCTCGTAGGGACAAATAAACTGTTCTTTCCTCATCTTGGCTTAGTTTTCATACATGATGCTGCAAAGATAAGGAAAATTTCATTACTAATTGACATCCATGCTTTTTTGTGGGGCAGCAAACAACAGCAAAGCTTCAAAGAATGCGAATAGTGTGGCACCGGCTTGGGTCTCTAAAGTGTCCTCGGAAAACATCGAGAGCAGCATGATGCAAAGGAACACCACATACAAATAAGTGTGATTCCGCTTCGACGAAAACCAAGGATAAAGCAGGACGAACAGGAAAAATGCCAAGCCCACCAGACCGAATGCCACCGCAATGGCAAGATATTGATTGTGAGCGCGGAAACGGTATTCCTCTTTCAACGGGGAATGAATCTCGTCGTAAGTTTGAGCAAAGGTCTGCGGCACATCACCCGTACCCACACCAAACCAAGGATGCTGCCCGATGATATGGCACGAGGCCCGCGTGAACTCTATGCGCTGCGAGAGTGAACCGCCATTGGGATTGTTGAAGCGACGGTAAAGATTATATTCAAACAAGGTCGAAGAAAGTCGCGAATGCAACCCTGGATGCTTCCAATTATTGTAGTTAGCCACACCTTGCTCAATGTTGTGAATATCTTCATCGGTCAAGGCCATCACACCTTGGGCATCTTTGCGGAGGTCTTTGGAGGTTAGATACCGCGCCAAAGTAGCTTCAAGATTCTCGCCGTTGGCGGTAGTGCCGTCAAAAGGCAAGTCGCTACGCTGTGACCATGCCTCCTGTAATTCGGTGCGACAAAAATACAACCCCACATATTTACCGTCCTCAACGGGATAGCTTATCGTGTCGTGCCAATAATAGTTGCCTTGTGCGGTCTTTTTTTCCAATGTGCTGAAATCTATAGGCTTCACCTCCATTATCGGCTTGACGGTACGCAAGGCCACCAAAGCAGCAATTGCCAACAACAATAAGGCCGCGACACCGATCCCAATACGCCATCCCCTACCCTTTTTCCATCGCAGGAACGCGTAAACGGCTGAAACGATGACGACTGCGGCCAGAATCACATAGCCCGACAGGGATTCGAAGATGTAGATTTGGTAGATGAACCAAAACAAAAGGAACCATTGAAGGAAACGGTCTATGGCTGTTTTTAGGCCGAATGCAGGGATGGAGTTGGACGGCCCTTCGACCCTTCGACCCTGCTCAGGGACCACAGGCTCAGGGACCTTTGCTTTTACGATGTACCAGCCGATTATTGCAATACAAAATACGATATTTAGGCAGAACCGGATATGGCTGATAAAATGGGAAATCTCACGAATGTCTTCATAATCGTGTCGCCAGTAGGATGCGCTGCTGAACAACGTGGCGATGAAAACCGACAGCACATAAACGAGCATGACGAAATCGAAACGCTTGCGGTCCAAAGGCTCCATGCTTGACAGGACAAAGGGCATGACAAGAATGGGTAGTTTGACGCGGAGGTCTTTTAGGGCATATTCGAAGTCGGAGGTCCATAGTAGGCCTACTACGTGCATGAGGTAGAAGGCTACTAGGAGAAGAGCGGCTTTGTTGTGGAAGAAGCGGGAGAGTTTGTTGTTGATGGACTTTGTACAAAGTCCATCAACAAACCAGACGAGGGCCAGCCAGAACTGAGACATGCCCATGAGGAAGGGCGAGAGGGTGAGGCCGACGGCCACCATCAACAAGCCCAAGAGATAGGCTTGGTTCAGATAGGGTCGTATGGAAGCCTGCGAGGTCATCACTTGCCGCTCAAGATGCTATGGTATTCGTCCTTGCCGTTGGTGTTGAGCAGGATTTCAAAGGCGCGTTTCAAGTCGGGGTCGTCTTTCAGAGAGGCAACGATGCGGCCTTTCTGATAATAGTAGCGTCCCACAATCTCTGAACGCAGCAGTTCCTCAATGTCCTTACGGTTGCTGAGTAAGTCATTGGCCTTTTCGGCAGCGAGGTTCTTTTCTAGCTGATCGATTTGCGGCTGAATCTGGTCCAAATAACCTTCTTCCTTAGCCGTTTTCTTCAGTTTCTCGATGGCTTTCTCGCTCTCGGTGGTGTAAGTAAAGTTCTTGTCTTTCACAAACTTCATGAAATCCTGATAGGTAGCCTCGTCGATTTGGAAACGGTCTGCTGAATCGATACTCTTGTGCTCGCTGTAGAACTTGTTGGCATAGTCGAAGATGTAGTTTTTACCATAAAGATAAGCTGTCACTGTGGCATAGGGGTCGCGTTCGACCTTCACATCCGGGGTAATGCCGTGACCTTCGTAGACTGTGCGACCTCCAATGGTCTTAAAGGCCTTGCCGAGGGTATCGTTTTTCGTCTGAGTAGTGTCTTTCTTATGCGAGTAGTCAATCTCCTGGATGCAGCGACCGCTGGGGATGTAATAATGCGCCACCGTGACCTTCATTTGTGTGTTATAGCTCAGCGGTAAGATATTCTGCACCAATCCTTTACCAAACGTCCTTTGTCCGATGATGACACCGCGGTCGTAATCTTGAATGGCGCCTGCCACAATCTCACTGGCCGAGGCACTATTGCCATCAACGAGGATAGCCAACGGAATCTCCAAATCCACGGGGTCGTTGGTGGTAGGATGCATGCTATTGGCCGTGGCAGCCTTGCCTTTCATGGAAACGACAGGCTTTGCTTTGGGAATGAACAAGTTGACGATGTCGACAGCCTCGTTCATCAGACCACCGCCATTGCCGCGCAAGTCGAGGACAAAGCCCTTCAACTGACGGTCCTTGCGCATCTCCATGAACTTCTCTTTCACCTCCCTGGCAGCATCACGGGTAAAACCACTCAACGAGAGGTAAGCGATGCCATTGTCGAATACCTTATAATAAGGTATGTTGTCGATTTTCACCTTCTCACGTTTCAACTTGATTTCCAAAGGCTTCTCCTGACCATACCGCTTGATTTTCATCGTCACTTCGGTGCCAGGCTGTCCCTTCAGCAGGTTGCTGACCTCTTGCGTGTTCTTCTTTTTGCAGTCCACGCCATTCACCTCAAGGATGGCATCGCCAGCGATGATGCCTGCTTTCTGTGCAGGCCAGCCATAGTAGGGCTCGGAGATACGGGTGAACTCACCGTCATATTGAATCAGCGCGCCAATGCCGCCGTATTCGCCCGTGGTCATGAACTTGGCATTCTCGATATCCGACTCGGGGATGAAGACCGTGTAGGGGTCGAGGCCGTCAAGCATGGCTTTGATGGCCGTCTCGTTGAGTTCGCCCGGGTTGATTTCGTCGACATAGTTGAGGTTGAGCTCGCGGAGGAGGCTGTTGTAGATGTCGAGGCTCTTGGCGATTTCGAAGTTGTTTTGTTTCTCTTGGGCGAAGAGGCCGAGAGGCAGTAAAAGTGCTAAGATGAAAGCAGCTAGCGATATTTTCTTCATTTTGTTCTATTTGTTTTCAATTACTATGTTTAGTTTCCCCTTCGGGGAATGGAGTTCTGTTCTTATGTATTAAGCGGCGGTATCAACAAGTTACCTCTTTGTAGCAGTTCAAACCGCCGCGGTTAAAAACATGACTCCCCTCCATTCCCCGAAGGGGAATCTCATTCACGGGACTGGGTCGTAGCCACTGCCGCCCCAAGGGTTGCAGGAGAGGATGCGCTTGAAAGTGAGCCAGCCACCTTTGAAGAAGCCGTATTTCTCAATAGCCTCGATGCCGTAGTTGGAACAAGTGGGCGTATAGCGACAACTCTTCCCAAGCCATGGCGACAAGGTCACCTGATAGAGCCTGATCAGCAGAATCAGCAACTTAGCGGGCAGTTTTGCTATGCGCTTCATGGTTAGTAAGCTGAGTCGAACTATAGTTTTTTACAATCTCTTGAACGGCTTTCTTCGTCTTGGCCAACATCTCCTCGTAGCTGTGGATGACCGTAGCCGTATAGACTAACGCGACATCCACCGAAATATTATCCCTTTGGCAGATTTCGTATAGCGGAGCCTTGTTGCGCCTCCATGCTTCACGCATCAGACGTTTCACACGGTTGCGTTTGAAGGCATGATGAAAGCGTTTTTTGGAGACGGAGACCAGTACCCGCACAGTGACAGAATGGCTTTCATCATGTCGAAATAGATAAACGACCCGATATGGATACACACTGACGCCACGCCCCTTGTCGAAAAGCGCCTGGATGTCGTTTTCTTTACAGATTCGTTCGTATTTTGGGAGTCCCTCCGTGGCCGTCATGGCTTGAAACGCTTTGGAAGACAGGAGGTTTACTTCTTCTTGCTCTTTTTCTGTTCAGCAACGATATACTCCTCGATGGCCATGGTCATAGAGTGAGCTGTCTGTGTAGGTGCACGGAAATTGAGTTCAAAACCAGCGTCGATGATGGCTTGGCATGTGGCATCGCCGAAGCCACCGATGGCCACCTCTTTCTGTTCGAAATCGGGGAAGTTCACTTTCAGCGACTGAATACCCATGGGGCTGAAGAAGACCAGCATGTCGTAGTCACTGATTTTCACCACATCCTTCAAATCGGCGGGAACGGTGCGGAACATCACGGCCTTGGTGAAGTTGAGCTTGGCAGCGGTCAGCAGGTCGATTGTGGCATCGGAGCTGATGTCGGAGCAGCAGTAGAGGTATTTCTCGTCCTTGTGCTTCTTCATGATGTCGATAAGGTCATTCAGTGTCTGGTTGCCGTAGAACACCTTGCGCTTGCGGTATTGCACATAACGTTGCAAATAGAAAGCCGTCGACTCGTTGATGCAGAAATACTTCAAAGTCTCTGGAACAGCGTAGCGCATTTCCTTAGCCACTCTGAAGAAATGGTCGATGGCATTGCGACTAGTCAAGATAATGGCGGTATATTCCGGGAGTTTGATGTGTTCTTGACGGAGTTCGCTTGCCGTGACATCATCGAGCTTGATGAACTTCTCGAAAGTGAAGTTCACACCGTATTTCTTCATCATGTCGGCAAAAGGCGTCTTCGAAATGTCAGCAGGCTTGGGTTGCGACACCAAAATCGACTTAATCTTCATCTTTTTCTTCTCTTTTAGAACGTCTAAAATACTCAATTATTCCTCCATCCAAGCATCCTAACTCGCTAAAATACAGCTCCCTGACTAAAATAACGCCAACCTGCGGTCACGAGGGTTGCAATGGGTGCGATTTCGAGGGCGCAAAAATACAAAAAAATATAAAACGAAGACATTTTTGTTGCAATCCGAGTCTCAATTATGCCCAAAACAAGCCTGAAAACTGCCGCTAATCCCAATAAACCAAAGCCAATCCACACAAAATATTTAATTGGATTATAAATCAAAAGTAGCACGAGAGGAATCATTGCGATAAGCGTGAAGATGGAAATGGAAAACTGGACGGTCATCTGCCGGTCGACAGTATCGCGGGTGTTGAAAAGCCAGTTGACAAAATGCAGCATCAGATAGCGGAACAGTACCCAACCCGCCACGCAGGCACAGAGCGTCCAAAACATCGGCCAATTGTTGTATTTCAGCACATCGTGTGAGAGTATCACACAGCTTTTCTGCACAAAAAGGGCAATGAGCAGGATATAGCCCAACGTGAACGAGACACAAAGGAAGCTACGCAATGGATTCCACTCACGCAACAGCTGGTTGGTGTGGGCCACGCCACTCGGCACCGACAAGACCTGACGGAACTGACGCGGATAAAGCTGCTTGTTAATCACGATAAGCAACAGCATCAGTCCCAACAGAGCGAGATTCCAGCCTTGAAAGATTTCGTAGCTCATGCGTTCCAAGGGCATCAGCGTGCCATGGAAACCCGAAGTGATGAAGCTCGGCACCACGCTATCGCGGACAACAGAATCAACAACCTGCACTGAATCAACAGGTTGAACTGTATCAAAAAGGGGATTCCTATAGAATATGTCGGGGTACTGAGGCATGAAATGCTCGTTTTTGCGCTGCAAAAATAATGGATTATTTGCAAATCAAGGCAAAGTTTTCCTAACTTTGCAGGTCTATTCTTTGAAATCAACAATTAAACAATAATCAATCAACAATTAAACATCACAAAATGGACTTAATGCAAGAAATCATTGCCAATGCCCAAGCCAACAAGCAGCGCATTGTGCTCCCCGAGGGCGATGAGCCCCGTACCTTGAAAGCCGCCGACCAGCTTCTGGCCGATAACGTGGCAGATATCATCCTTATCGGTCCCGCCGAAAAGATCAAAGAGATGACCGCTGAGTTTGGTCTGAAAAACATCGACAAGGCCCGCATCATCGACCCGAAGAACAATCCCGACAAGAAGAAATATGCCGACCTGCTCTACGATCTCCGTAAAGCCAAAGGCATGACCCCCGAACAAGCCGACGAGCTGGCTCAGAACTTCATGTACCTCGGCATCCTGATGGTCAAGGCTGGTGAGGCTGACGGTCTCGTCAGCGGTGCCCGCAGCACCACGGGCGACATGCTCCGTCCCGCCCTGCAGATCATCAAGACCGTTCCTGGTGTGACCTGCGTTAGCGGCGCGTTCACGATGTTCCTGCCCGAGGGATGTCCTTACGGCACCAATGGCCGCATGGTCTTCGCCGACTGTGCCGTCACGCCTATGCCGACCGCAGAGCAACTGGCCGAAATCGCCATCTGCACTGCCGACACCGCCAAGGCCATCGCTAAGATCGACCCTATCACCGCCATTCTGAGCTTCTCCACCAAGGGCAGCGCCAAGCATGAGGTGGTCGACAAGGTCATCGAAGCCACCCGTATCGCCAAGGAACGTCGTCCCGACCTCCTCCTGGACGGTGAACTGCAAGCCGATGCCGCCATTGTGCCGTCAGTCGGTTCGAGCAAAGCCCCAGGCAGCCCAGTCGCCGGCAAGGCCAACACCCTCGTGTTCCCCTGCCTCGAAGTGGGCAACATCGCTTATAAGCTCGTCCAACGTCTGGCTGGCGCCGAAGCTGTCGGACCCGTACTGCAAGGCCTCGCCAAGCCCTGCAACGACCTCAGCCGCGGCTGCTCAATTGACGATGTTTACAAACTGGTGGCCATCACCTGCAACCAGGCTATCGCACAGAAACAGAAATAATTCGCTTGTAGAGACGCGATTAATCGCGTCTCTACCAACACAATAATCAAAATAACAACCATTCAACATGAAAATATTAGTCTTAAACTGCGGCAGTTCCTCCATCAAATACCAACTGCTGGAAATGGAAAATGCCAATTCATCGCGCCTGCTGGCCAAGGGCTTGCTCGAACGCATCGGCCTCGAAATGGGCGAATTCACCCACAAATACAATGGTGAGAAATACTATGAGCAACTCCCCATCCCGAACCATACCGAAGGCATCAAGCTGGTGCTCAAGGCATTGGTCGACCCGAAAATGGGCGTCATCAAGGACCTGAAGGAAATCAACGCTGTCGGTCACCGCGTGGCCCATGGCGGTGAGTTGTTCCCGAAGAGCGTGCTCATCGACAAGAAAGTCATCGAAGGCATCGAATCATTGACCGACCTTGCCCCGTTGCACAATCCTGGCAGCCTGCAAGGCATCCACGCCATGGAAGAAGTGCTCCCCGGCATTCCGATGGCCGCCGTGTTCGACACCTCATTCCACAGCACCATGCCGCCTGAGGCATACCTCTATGCCGTGCCTTACGAATACTATGAGAAATACCGTATCCGTCGCTACGGCTTCCATGGCACCAGCCATAAGTACGTGGCCGAAAAGGCTGCCGCTTTCGTCGGCAAGGACTGGAAGAAATCGAAGATTGTGACCTGCCACCTCGGCAGTGGTGCCTCCATCGCCGCCGTGGAATACGGCAAGTCGGTGGAGACCTCCATGGGCTTCACGCCTGTTGAGGGTCTCGTCATGGGCAGCCGCACTGGCGACCTCGACGTGGGCGTCTTCATGTACATCATGGACAAGGAAGGCTACACGACCAAGGAGATGAACACCTTAGTCAATAAGAAGTCCGGTCTCGTGGGCATCACGGGTGGCAAGCAGGACATGCGTGACGTGCGCGCCGCCAAGGAAGAAGGCGACGAGCGTTGCACCTATGCCTTCAACATGTTCGCCCACCGTGTGAAGAAATACATCGGAGCCTACATGGCCGTGATGAATGGTGCCGACGTCATCGTGATGACGGGTGGTATCGGCGAGAACGCCTGGTTCATGCGTGAGGCCATCCTCGAAAATATGGAAGGCCTCGGCATCGAGTTCGACCCGACGATGAACAAAGAGACCATCGGCGACGCTGGTGTCATCAGCACGCCCAACTCCAAAGTCACTGTGGTGGTGTATCCTACTGACGAGGAGTTTGTGATTGCTCAGGATACTTATAACCTCGTGACGAAGTAAAGCTTGATGAACGGAAAAGGGCGCCGCGGCGCCCTTTTTTTGTTATCCCCTGTCGTAATGTGGCATATCCTCCGGCAGGATGATGGAGAACTCAACGAGACCCCCGACGATTTGCTTGGCATCATCCTCATACCATGGCGTCTGATAGATGAGCTTTTTCTTGCCTTTCTTGGAAATCGTATAGACATTGGTCGCGGCATCATCAAGCAAATGCTGTATGATTTGCCGAGAGCGCTCATTGTGGCATTTCATCAAATCGCGGCCTCGTGCATCACCGTTCACCTCAAGTGAACTGTCGTTCTGATATAAAATCTCGCCGTCTTTGGCACTAATAGTGATGGCTATATTCAAGCCTTTGAAATAATCAAGTTGGTTCATAATAGATGATTTTGCTGCAAAGATAGAAAAATCCCCCTAGCCCCCTTAAAAGGGGGAAATTTTTCTAACTTTGCAGCGTTTTCTTTTCATAAGGAATGAAAAAACTTTACCAATATATCACCAAATCGTTTTTGGGCACCTTTGTACTCACCTTTTTCATCGTGGTATTCATTTGGGTGATGCAATTCGTTTGGCTATATGTTGACGACTTGGTCGGCAAAGGTTTGGAAATCAAGATTATAGCGGAGCTTCTTTTTTATACCTCCATCACTGCCATACCCATGTCGCTGCCCTTGGCTTTGCTGTTGGCCTTGTTGATGTGTTTCGGCAACCTCGGCGAGCACTATGAATTGGTAGCCATGAAGGCCTCAGGCATCTCCATGTGGCGTGCCATGCGGCCCTTATTGACTTTTGCATTGGCTCTCAGCGTATTGGCCTTCTTTATCTCCAATAGCCTCATCCCTATTGCCACGCTCAAATGGCGCACCTTGCTCACCGACGTGCAACGGCAAAAGCTAGCTTTCAACATCAAAGAAGGGGTGTTTTACAAGGACATAGACAACTTTGTCATCTTCGTGGAAAAGAAAGGCAAAGATGGAAGCCACATCTACGGGGTGAAAATCTACGACCACTCTGACCATTACGGCAACACTAAAATCATCTCGGCCGACTCGGGCATGATGGCGATGAGTCCCAACCAGCGCAACATCATTTTTACGCTTTACAACGGCTACAACTACACCGACCTGACCCCTGAAAACTACAAGGAAACGAGACCTTTCGAACGTATGTCGTTCAAGCAGGAACAGATCAAATTCAGTCTGGCCTCGTTCGATTTGACCCGCTCGAGTGAAGACATGTACAAATCCTACCAACAGATGATGAACATCCGCCAACTCTCCAGCTCACTAGACTCACTCGAACGACGCTACGACAGCAAACAAGAAGCCTTTACTCAAGGTTTCTCACGACGTTGGGGCAACTATTACAGCCTGCGGACTGGCGTCCCGCCAGAAGGTATCGTCAATCCTCTTCCCGACAGTATTGCGGCCGATACCAACATCGTCCTGAGTTGGCCATTGCTCGCCCGTTTTGACCAAGAAACACGGAACATCATTATTGGTATGGCAATAGGCAGCGCCCAAAACGCCAAAGACAATATTGCTTTCAACAAATTGGACCTTGGCACACAAGTCGAGAACATCAACAAGCACCGGAAGGAATGGCACAAGAAGTTCACCTTGAGCATCGCCTGTATCATTTTCTTCTTCATCGGGGCACCTTTGGGTAGCATCATCCGCAAGGGCGGACTAGGCTTGCCCGTAGTCATTTCCGTGGTGTTTTTCATCATCTATCACCTTATTTCAACCATTGCCGAGCGCATGGCCGTCTTTGGCGACCTCAACATGTTCCTCGGCGTATGGCTCTCATCCCTTGTGCTGCTGCCCGTCGGCTTGTTCTTCACTTTCAAGGCCACCACCGATGCTGCCCTCTTCGATGGCGACAGCTGGAAAAAATTCTTCCAGAAACTTTTCAAACACCATAAGGTCCCTGAGGTCGCTGAGCACGGTCGAAGCGTCGAAGGGCCGAAACCAAAAGACTAAACCCGCTCATCATGAAAATACTCCTACTCTGCAACAAACCTCCCTACCCTGCCTCGGAAGGCGGTCCCATGGCGATGAACAGCATTATCACAGGATTGCTGGAAGCGGGACATCAAGTCAAGATACTGGCCGTCAACAGCGAGAAATTCAACGTAAAAGAATCGGACATCCCTGAGGAATACAAGAAGAAAACAGGCATCGAACTGATTGATGTCGACCTGAGCATAAGACCTCTGAAAGCCTTCCTCAACCTGTTCACCAAGCGGTCGTACCATGTTGAGCGGTTCATCTCCAAGGAGTTTAGGGATAGGCTTATCGAACTGCTTGAAAAAGAGCAATTTGACGTGGTACAGTTGGAAATGCTGTATATGACTCCGTATGTTGCCGACATCCGTGCCCACTCAAAAGCCATGATTGTGCTACGCGCCCACAACGTGGAACACAAAATTTGGGAACGCATTGCCAAGGAGACGAAGTTCTTCCTCAAACGCTGGTATATCAGCCGCCTAACAAAGACCTTGAAGGAGTACGAACTCAATGCTTTAGAGACTGTCGACGGCATTGCCGCCATCACCCGCAAGGACGCAGCTTTCTTCAGAAAATACTGCTCCAAGCCCATCATTGACATCCCTTATGGCGTTTACCCTGAGGAGTTTATACCAAAAAGTGAGATTGAAGATAAGCCCAAGTTTTACCATATCGGTTCCATGAACTGGATGCCCAACGAGGAAGGCATTCGCTGGTTCATCGACGAAGTGTTGCCCAAAACAGTGGAGAAAGTACCTTGTTTCGTCTATCATCTGGCAGGTCGCAACATGCCTGAATGGCTCACCACATTGAATGACCCGCATGTCAATGTCATTGGCCAAGTGCCTGATGCCAAGGCTTTTGTCGCCGACCATGATGTGGCCATCGTCCCTCTGCTTTCGGGCAGTGGCATCCGCATCAAAATCATCGAGTCGATGGCCATGGGCAAGACCGTCATCACTACACGTGTCGGTGCCGAGGGTATTCTTTATGACGAGGAAGTGAACATCATCATCGCCGAGAACAAAGCCAAGATGGTGGAAGCCATCCGCAGCATCAACGAGAATCCACAGATAGCCGTCAGAATCGGTCAAGCTGCACGCAAACTCATCGAAGAGACCTACGACAACCGCAAAATCATTGCCCGCCTGCTGATGTTCTATGAGCAGATTCGGCCAGGGAGCAAGATTAGTTTCTTGTAATTTTCTTATCTTTGCCCCCTAAATCCGATGAGATGAAGATATTTGTACTCCTGCCCCGCATTCCTTACCCGCTTGAAAAAGGCGACAAGTTGCGGGCTTTCAACCAGATAAAGCAACTCTCCAAGCACAACGAAATCGTCCTCTGTGCCTTGAATGACGATTCGAAAGTCAGCGAGCAAGATGCTTTTCATGCCCTTCAACCCTACTGCCAGTCCATCAACTTCATCAAAATCACCAAGCCCCAAATCGCATTGGGTCTCGTTCGCGCCTTTTTAAAAGGATGGCCTTTGCAATGTGGTTATTTCTTCAACCGCAAGGCTGCCCGAAAAATCGATGCCTTGATCGCCAAACACAAGCCTGATATGCTCTTCGGTCAGTTACTCCGCGTGGCAGAATACATCCGACACAAGAAACTCACAAAAGCCCTTGACTATCAAGATATTTTCTCCTTCGGCATGAAACGCCGCGCCGATGTCGCTTCGCCCATCACTCGGCCTATTTATAATATGGAATACCGTCGCCTGAAACGCTACGAGGCTGCCATCTTCAACGATTTCGACGTGAAGACTATCATCAGCGAGCCTGACAGAGCCTTGTTCCCGCATGAAAAACGCGACAAAATCCTCATCATCCCCAATGGCGTCGACCACGACTACTTCAAACCGCAAGAACACGAGAAACTATACGACCTCGTCTTCACTGGTAATATGAGCTATCCGCCCAACGTGAACGCCGTGGAGTACTTGGCCAATGAGATTATGCCCATCGTTTGGAAGACCCTACCTGAAGCAAAACTCTACATCGCTGGCGCCACCCCCGACCCAAAAGTGAAGAAAGCGGCATCGGATAGAATCATCGTCAGTGGCTGGCTCGACGACATCCGCGATGCCTATGCCCAAAGCCGAGTCTTCATTGCCCCCATGCGTATTGGCACTGGACTCCAAAACAAGCTGTTGGAAGCCATGTCGATGCGCCTACCCGCCATCACCTCACCTTTGGCCAATGCCTCGCTTGGTGCAAAACCTGACGAAGAAATCCTCATCGGCAGCAATGCCGAAGAAATGGCACAAAACATCATCATCCTCTTGACCGACAAGGAAAGGGCTGAACGCATTGCCCAAGCGGGGTTTGAGTTCACAAATCGCGTTTATGACTGGGAAAAGGCAACAGAAAGGATGGAGAAGGCCATGGCTTCCTGTTATTGAACAGAGTACGAGAACTATGTCGCTTTAAGTCAGATAAAGCATCTCTTTACCCCACCACAATATTCACAATCTTCTTAGGCACATAGATAACCTTACGCACCTGCTTGCCCTCAATCCATTTGGCGGATTCAGGTGCGGCGAGCACCGCGGCTTGAACCTCTTCGGCACTCATTGTGACAGGCAGCTCCATGTTGAAGCGCATCTTGCCATTAAAGCTGATGGGATAATTGAAGCTGTTCTCCACCGTCTTGCTCTCGTCGTAAGCGGGGAATGCGGCATTCACCACTGAGGTCTCATGACCCAGCAAGTGCCACAGTTCTTCAGCGATATGCGGTGCATAAGGCGAAATCATAATGGTCAAAGGTTCAAGGATTTCACGCTTGTTGCACTTGAGATCGGCAAGCTCATTGACGCAAATCATAAAGGCCGAAACAACTGTATTGAACGAAATGCTTTCGATGCCATCCTCTTCTTTCTTGATGAGTTTGTGCAGGCTCTTCAGCTCAGGCGCAGTGGCAGGTTCGTCGCTAATGCAGAACTCGTTGTTCTCATTATGGAACAGTCTCCAGAACTTGCGCACAAAACGGAACGTGCCTTCGATGCCTTGCGTGTCCCAGGGCTTCGACTGCTCCAAGGGGCCAAGGAACATCTCATAGAGACGGAGCGTGTCGGCACCGTATTTCTCCACAAGGTCGTCGGGGTTCTGCACGTTGTATTTCGACTTCGACATCTTCTCGACTTCGTTGCCGCAGACGTAAATGTCGTTGCCGTCTTTGTCTTTCTCGAAGATAAACCAAGCGTCTTTCAAATCATCACGCCACTGGCGGAAGGCCTCCACATCAAGGATGTCGTTGTGTACCATGTTGATGTCCACATGAATCGGGTCGCTGAACAGTTCACGGTCTTCACAGTTTTTGGAGATATACAATGGGCCTCCTTTGAAGCCTTCTCCATCAACAAACGTGGGGACTTCCTTGCCAGCAATCAAGTCTTTAATCTTCTGTTCCACCTTGTGCGTGCCTTGTGCACAATCGTTCACCATTTCGATGATGGGTACCAGCAGCAGTTTGTAGCCTTTGCTTTCGGCATACTCTTTCCACGGTTCGGCCACCTTCTCAAGGTTACCCATACGATTGATCTCAACGATGATGCCTTTCTCGGGGCAGAAGAAGTCGAACTGACGGCGACCATCCTTGAAACCTTTAACGAACTCAACGCCCAACCTCTTGTCCTTAATAATATTCCAAAGGTCGTACTCACATATCTTCTCCAAGTTGACGCGATAGACAAAGCTGGAACGGCCTTGAATCATACCTTGGTTGATCATCCTCTGGAAAGGTTCATCCTTGCATGACAAACCAATGTCATATAGGAACTTGCACCAGAAGCGGCTGTAAATCAGGTGACCGGTAGCGTGTTCGGCACCACCGATATAAAGGTCGACATTTTGCCAATAGTCGTTGGCTTCACGGCTGAAGTATTCCTTGTCGTTGTGTGGGTCTTCGTAGCGGAAATAGTAACCACTTGAACCAGCAAAGCCTGGCATGGTGTTGGTCTCGATGGGATAGCCTTCCTCCGTGACCCAATTCTTGGCACGGGCCAAAGGCGGTTCACCCGTCTCGGTAGGTTTATATTCACTGATGGCAGGCAACTCAAGCGGAAGTTTCGACTCATCCATGGCGTAAGGCATGCCATCCTTGTAGTAGATTGGAAAAGGCTCACCCCAATAACGCTGGCGGCTGAAGATGGCATCGCGCAGGCGGTAGTTGGTCTTGCCTGTACCGACACCCAGTTTCTCCAGTTCCTCAATCATGCGCTCAATGGCTTTCTTGACGGTCAGGCCGTTGAGGAAGCCCGAGTTGACCAGCTCGCCGTCCTTGGCATCGAAGCTCTCTTCCCATGTGGCTGGGTCGGTCGGCTCAGTGCCAGGTTTCTTCACCACTTGGATGATGGGCAGGCTGAAATGACGGGCGAAAGCGAAGTCGCGACTGTCATGGGCAGGCACGGCCATGATGGCACCTGTGCCGTAACCCATCAACACGTAGTCAGCAATCCAGATGGGCAACTTGGCACCCGTGATGGGGTTGATGCCGTAAGCACCCGTGAAGGCGCCGCTCACTTTACGCACCTCAGCCATACGCTCACGCTCGCTGCGGTTCTTGGTACGGGTGATGTATTCCTCTACCTCGGCGCGTTGCTCAGGAGTGGTGATTTGTGAAACCAATTCGTGCTCAGGAGCCAGCACCATAAAGGTCGTGCCAAACAAGGTATCAGCACGTGTGGTAAACACCTCTAAATCGATATCTTTACCGTCCACCTTGAAGATAACCGAAGCACCCATGGATTTACCAATCCAGTTACGTTGCAGGTCTTTCACCGACTCGCTCCAGTCCACGGTCTCGAGACCTTGAAGCAGGCGGTCAGCATAAGCCGTGATTCGGAGTTGCCATTGCTTCATCGACTTACGCTCCACGGGGAAGCCACCACGCACGGAGAGGCCGTCGGCCACCTCGTCGTTGGCGAGCACCGTACCCAAGCCCGGGCACCAGTTCACCATGGCCTCAGCTTGATAGGCCAAGCGGTAGTTCATCAGCACCTCTTGTTGCTGCTTCTCACTCATCGCTTTCCACTCGGCGGCGGTAAAGCTCAGCGGCTTGCTCTCGGCCAAATTGAGTCCTTCGGTACCTTTTTCCTCGAAGCGGGCAATCAGCTTGCTGATAGGCTGGGCTTTTTGGCAGCCGTTGCAGTAGAACGAGTTAAACAGCTGGAGGAACGTCCATTGTGTCCACTTGTAGTAGCCTGGCTCGCAGGTGCGTACCTCGCGGTCCCAGTCGTAGGAGAAACCTATCTTGTCCATCTGCTCGCGGTAGCGGTTGATGTTCTTCTCGGTAGTGATGGCTGGGTGAGTACCCGTTTGAATGGCGTACTGCTCCGCAGGCAGACCGTAGGCATCGTAGCCCATTGGGTGCAGCACGTTGAAGCCTTTCAGACGCTTGTAACGCGCATAGATATCGGAGGCGATATAACCCAGTGGGTGTCCGACATGCAGACCCGCGCCCGAGGGATACGGGAACATGTCCAAGACATAGAATTTCGGCTTATTATGGTCAATATCAACCTTATACACTTTGTGGTCGCGCCAATACTGCTGCCACTTTTTCTCGATTTCAGTAAAGTTATAGTCCATACAACGAGGTGTTTTTGCTATTTTTGAAAGAAACTGCAAAAATACAGTTTTTTAGAATGTAACAGCCGCAAATTCTTGACCTAATTGATGGATTTGTTGCAAAATCTGTTGTTCTCGTTCTTGGGAAGGTTTTTTGAATCCATTGATATAGTTACGAAGCAATCCAGCATTAATACCTGCCTTCAATGCAAACTGCCCCACGTTGATTTCTGGATGGGTCAAGAAAAAGCGTTGCAACTCAGAGGGTTCCGCCTCATCGTAAGTGAAACTCTCAAAACTGACATCCACATCCAATTCCCGCCAATGGATGCCGATTGTACTGATTTCATATTCTTCGCGTTCCGAATCAGAAGCCTTCAACAAATCTTTATACCAAAGTAGCGATTGGCGATACGTTTTCCCATCATCGCCAAGGCCATAGAGCCACTCGCCTTCAAACCATATTTTATTGATTTTCATCTTCTTCTGGTTTAAAGATTTCATACCAACGATTGATGATTATATCGGCATTCTCGTGGATGGCGCGTTCAATACGTTTCAAGTCGTTCGCTTTGATGTTATTTGAACTCTCAAAAACGAAGCCTTCCCCATCCCAAACGAATTTGGCATCTCCGTTATGGCCTCTTACATGCACATGAATAGGCTCATGTTCATGAGAAAAGAACATGAAAATAAAACCGTACTGTCTAAATAATTCTGGCATAATCAATTGGTTTAATTACGCCGCAAAGATAGGTATTATTTTTGATTCCCCAAAACGATTTAGACATAAAGCCGCAAAGCCCAGCTTATTTTTATGGGTTTTTAAGGAACGAATTGACTGCGGACAATTAAACATAAAGCACCCGCTTTGACCATCTTTATCACAAAACAATAGGCAGCCTCGTGAGCTGCCTTAGTTTTATAAAATCAATTTTTGATAACATTACTACTCCGACCCTAAAACCTTAGCTTTTTCTTTTTCGTATTCCTCCTGTGTTAGTACACCATCATCAAATAGTTGTTTTAACTCTCGAAGTATTTCTGCTTTTGA